>Ga0105358_10000833_pt1 | contig 16018 bp, 12 predicted proteins | sample GOMGulsemesocosm_5_FD_83509 | JGI IMG/M metagenome (GOLD analysis project Ga0105358, IMG submission 83509) | Methane-oxidizing microbial communities from mesocosms in the Gulf of Mexico - GOM15C Gulf of Mexico | ecosystem: Environmental > Aquatic > Marine > Cold seeps | place: Gulf of Mexico... | reverse complement strand
GTTTAAGTGGGAAGACTCTAGCCAAGCCTTCATTACACCTTCTGACATTGCCTTGTATCCTTTGCTGTGGTAAAGAAACTAAATAGTATAATAAATTTCACTGCGTATATCTCACAACTTCCACGATAAAAGTACTCATGACTAACATCAATCCAAGCTTTTTCCATGAAGTTATTCAAACTCTCTGTGATAAATTAATTATTCCGCTATTTAAACTTCTTATTAAAAATATCACCATGCTTTTTTGGTAAAAACACGCTGATATTTTATGTTGGAAATGCCTAAACATTTAGTTTAGGCACTGCCACTATACTATTACTTTAAACAGTTAAACTGCTCGGCTTAATAACATAGATTTAATATGACCAATGGCCTTTGTTGGGTTTAACCCTTTTGGACAAACATCAACACAGTTCATAATGCCATGACAACGGAATACACTGTAAGCATCTTGTAAACCGTCTAAACGCTCTTCTGTTGCAGTATCACGGCTATCAATTAAGAAACGATAAGCGTGAAGTAAACCTGCAGGTCCGATAAATTTATCCGGATTCCACCAAAAAGATGGACAAGATGTTGAACAACAAGCACATAAAATACACTCGTAAAGACCGTCTAATTTGTCACGTTCTTCAATAGTTTGTATGTTTTCACGCGCAGGCTGCTGAGCGTCGTTGATCAAGTAAGGTTTGATTTTTTCATATTGCTGATAAAATTGCGTCATATCAATAATCAAATCACGCACAACCGGTAAACCAGGTAAAGGACGAAGTACTATCGTATCCGCTTTTAATTCTGATAATGGTGTGATACAAGCCAAACCATTTTTTCCGTTCATGTTCAAACCATCACTGCCACAAACACCTTCACGACATGAACGACGGAACGATAAGCTTGAGTCACTTTCTTTTAAAAGAATCAGTGCATCAAGTACCATTAAGTCAGAGCCTTCAGGAACTTCTAGCTCATAATCTTTCATGTAAGGTTTTGCGTCTACATCAGGATTGTAGCGGTAAATCGAAAAATTTTGTTTCATCGTATATCTCCTACAATTAAGTCCTTAGTAAACACGTGCTTTCGGTGGGAAAGCTTCGCGGTGAACGGGTTGCATATTAACATCACGTTTAGTCATTTCTTCAGTTTCTGGCGTGTAAACTGAATGGCATAACCAATTCACATCATCACGTTCAGTGAAATCTTGTCTTGCGTGTGCGCCACGAGATTCAGTACGGAAGTTAGCGGCTTTAGCTGAACAAAATGCTGTTTCCATTAAGTTATCTAATTCTAAACACTCAATACGCTGCGTATTAAACTCAGATGACTTGTCATCTAAACTAGCATTTTTAAGGCGATCACGAATTTCAGTCAATTCTTTCATGCCTTTTGCCATGGCTTCACCTTCGCGGAACACCCCAAAGTTCATTTGCATACACTGTTGTAAATCTTTACGAATTTGTACTGGATCTTCACCTTTCGATGATGATTCCCAACGATTAGTACGGGCAAGTGACGATTCTAAATCAGATTCAGAGGCATCTTTAGCCGTTTGCGTGTCGTTTAAGTAAGTTCCTAAGAAGTTACCTGCTGCACGACCAAACACCACTAAATCAAGTAATGAGTTACCACCTAAGCGGTTTGCACCATGTACAGAGACACAAGCAATTTCACCCACAGCAAATAAACCTTCAACAATAGTTTCTTTACCATCTGGGCCAATATTAAGCGCTTGACCGTTAACATTACAAGGTACACCACCCATTTGGTAATGACAGGTAGGTATAACTGGAATTGGTTCGTCGGCTGGATCTACATGTGCGAAAGTTTTAGATAAATCACAAACACCTGGTAAGCGTTTGTATAAGGTTTCGCGACCTAAGTGGTCAAGCTTAAGTTTAATATGAGGACCCCAAGGACCGTCACAACCACGACCTTCACGAATCTCAGTCATCATTGAACGTGCAACAACATCACGACCTGCTAAATCTTTAGCATTAGGTGCGTAGCGTTCCATAAAGCGTTCGCCGTCTTTGTTAAGAAGGTAACCACCTTCTCCACGACAACCTTCAGTAACAAGTACACCTGCACCAGCAATACCGGTTGGATGGAACTGCCACATTTCCATGTCTTGCATTTGAATGCCAGCACGAAGTGACATACCAACACCATCACCCGTGTTGATATGAGCATTGGTTGTAGAAGCGAAGATACGACCAGCACCACCAGTAGCAAGTACGGTTGCACGGGCTTTAAAGTAAACAACTTCGCCTGTTTCGATACAAATAGCGGTAGTACCTACCACTGTTCCGTCACTATTCTTAACTAAATCTAGTGCATACCACTCTGAATATACGTTAGTTTTGTTTTTAACATTTTGTTGGTAAAGACAATGAAGTAAAGCATGACCTGTACGGTCAGCTGCTGCTGCTGTACGAGCGGCTTGTTCACCACCAAAGTTTTTAGATTGACCGCCGAATGGTCGTTGGTAAATTTTACCTTCTTCGGTACGAGAGAAAGGTAAACCCATTTTCTCTAATTCAATTACCGACTCTGGCCCCACTTTACACATATATTCGATGGCGTCTTGGTCTCCGATATAATCAGAGCCTTTAACAGTATCGTACATGTGTTGTTCCCAGTGATCTTCATGGGCATTACCTAAAGCAACGGTAATACCACCTTGAGCAGACACAGTATGAGAACGTGTTGGAAATACTTTAGAAATCAAGGCACAAGACTTGCCTGATTCAGAAATTGCTAATGCAGCGCGCATACCTGCGCCGCCTGCGCCAATAACGATGGCGTCAAATTCACGAATTGGAACGTTCACTTACACACCCCACACAATTGAAAAGCCATAGACTACGTAGGCTAATAACAGAACTGAAAAGAAAAATTGTAATGACCCGCGTAAAAGTGCTGGTTTTACGTAATCGGATAATACTTGCCAAACACCAATTCTAGCATGTACAAGTAATGCAAGTAACGCCAACAAGGTGGCAACTTTTACGCTCGTACAAGCAAAGAAACCATGCCAAGCTTCATAAGTAACAGTTGGTGTTACGATGAAGAAAACAGCAAGAATCAAGGTGTATAGTACAAGGATTATTGCACTAGCTCTTAAAAGGATAAAATCATGTACGCCGTTACGGCCTACTGATGCGACGACGCTTACCATAACCAAACTCCTATTATTACAGATAGTACTAACCAAATAACCATTATTGTTTTGGCACTATCATTACCCGTGTCTAACTCTTCAAGATGACCTAAATCCATTAACAAGTGACGAACACCCGCTAATACATGATAAGTCAGCGCAGAAAGACAGCCGAAAATAATAAACATAAAGAAAAAGCCGTCAATACTATCTTGTATTTGGGCAAATCCTTCAGCAGAAGAAAGAGAAGTGGAAAGGGTCAATAATAAGATGCCAATAGCAAATACCATAATCACACCAGAAATACGGTGTAGAATTGAAGCATTAGCTGCCGGGTGCATCTTAATTGTAGTTAAATCTAGGTTTACAGGACGTTGTTTTTTCACAATTATTGCCTAAAGAGCTCGAAAGCCTTCAACTATTATCATTGTTACTCATGAATTACCTTATTAGATTTTAGTACTTATTTAAATTTCAAACCTACAAAAAATAGATAAATTCTAAAGAGATTACTAAATAAGTAATTCCCGAAGTGCACGGTAACTGCTTTTTTAAAAAAATAGCGTCTTAGCTATTTATCAGTTCTCCGAAGTCGCGTAATAATATAACGAACTTAGCTAAAGTTAGCTAAGTAATTCTATTAAGACTTTGGTATAAGAGAGCAATTTCAAAAAATCATTAACTATAAATAAGAAAATTTTTATCTTTTTTCTTATTTATATTACTGAAGTAATGAAAAGCGATTACAGAACGGGTTGATTATATAATCCTAAAGGATGAAATTCAATTTTCCTTTGCTTAAAATCATATTTCTTTATTTTTTTAGTCAGAAAAAGGATTATCATCAAAATTTAGACTAACCGCTATTACATTTTATTTTAAAATTAAGGTAGACTGTCGGCAGTTTGATTTACCCAAGCGACATTTGAAACTGACCTATTGAAATTAGAGCTTAATTTATAAAATATATAAGTGAAGCTCTCATTGAGTCAGTTTGTCTGAAAATAATTGCAAATTAAAATTGATAGGGGATAAAACATATGGCTGATTCTAGAGCCTCTCTAAGCATTGACGGTAAAGAAGTTACCGAACTTCCTGTTCTAAAGGGTACTGCGGGTACCGACGTAATTGATATTAGAACATTAGGTAGCCATGGCTACTTCACGTATGACCCAGGCTATTTAGCTACGGCTTCTTGTGAGTCAGCAATCACCTATATTGATGGTGGTAAAGGTATACTACAACATCGTGGCTTTGCCATCGCTGACTTAGCAAATAATGCTGATTATTTAGAGGTTTGCTACCTTTTACTTAATGGTAATGCACCATCAAAAGCTCAATATGATGAATTTAAAGACATTATAACTAATCATACGATGGTTCATGAGAAATTAGTTCACTTCTTCCAAGGCTTCTTACCTGATGCTCATCCAATGGCTATGCTATGTGGTGTAACTGGTGCATTATCTTCTTTCTATCACAGTGATTTAGACTGTGACGATGCTGCACAACGTAAACGTACTGCTCACCGTTTAATTGCTAAAATGCCAACTATCGCTGCAATGGCATACAAGTATAGCGTAGGGCAACCTTTTGTTTTCCCTCGTAATGATCTTTCATATGCTGAAAACTTCTTACACATGATGTTCTCTGTACCTGCCGAAGAATATAAAGTTAATCCTATTGTTGCTAGTGCCATGGATAAAATTTTCACGCTTCATGCAGATCACGAACAAAATGCTTCTACCTCAACAGTACGTCTAGCGGGCTCTTCAGGCGCTAACCCTTATGCTTGTATTGCTGCGGGTATTGCTTCTTTATGGGGCCCTGCACATGGCGGCGCTAATGAAGCTTGTTTAACAATGCTTGAAGAAATCGGTAGTCTAGACCGTGTTGATGAATTTGTAGCAAGAGCAAAAGATAAAAATGATTCATTCCGTCTAATGGGCTTTGGCCATCGTGTTTATAAGAACTTCGATCCACGTGCCACAGTAATGCGTGAAACATGTCATAGTGTTCTTAAAGAACTTGGTGTTCAAGATCCACTACTTGACGTCGCTATGGCATTAGAAAAAGTTGCTTTAGAAGACCCATACTTTGTTGAAAAGAAACTTTACCCTAATGTAGATTTTTATTCAGGTATTATTTTAAAAGCTATTGGTATTCCATCAAGTATGTTCACCGTGATTTTTGCTCTATCTAGAACGGTTGGTTGGATTGCTCATTGGGATGAAATGCTATCCCAAGAAGGACAAAAAATTGGTCGTCCTCGTCAAAAATATACTGGCGAAATCAACCGAACATTTGTACCTTTATCTGATAGATAAATACAAAAAATAGCGTTACTAGAAATAAATTCTAAGTAATAATTAAATAAAAAGGTAGCATTTGCTACCTTTTTTGTACGTAACCATCCAGTAATTTAACATTACAACAACCAAACCTGAGCATTTATCAAACAAAAACACCCTTTAAACCGTAGTAAATCACTCTACTTTTTATTTATTACATCAATAACAGATATTCATAATAAAAATACATTTATACCCGTTTTATCTGAAAAAAAAGCTATAAAAAACGTTTTTGATAACCATTCAAAGTCAAACCGATAGTAGCTTTACATATCAACCTACAATAACCCTATTGTTACTAATAAATCTGTCAATTTAATACTATTGAATGCACCCCTTCTTATAAGATACTCTAAATCAATAAATCCTTTAAAAATATTTAACTAAAAACTGTTCGAGTTAATCTCTAAAAGAGTGTTTATTGGCTTAGTTGAACTAGGTATAATACTTATGATTTTTTATTCAACAATGACTAATATGACAGGTTACTCTTTAAGATTCGGCGGTATTGCTCGCTTGTATGGTATAAATGGCGCGACTATATTACAGGAGGCACACTTCTGTGTTGTTGGTATAGGTGGTGTAGGTTCATGGGCGGCAGAAGCCATAGCTAGAAATGGCATTGGACAGATTACGTTAATCGATCTGGATGATATTTGTGTGACTAATATTAACCGTCAAATTCACGCTTTAACTGAAACCATTGGTGCAAGTAAAGTAGAGGTAATGAGCGAACGTATTAAACAAATAAATCCTGACTGCCAAGTAAATATAATAGAAGATTTTGTGACCACTGAAAACTTAACTCAATTAATGGCTGTTCATTATGATTATGTAATTGATGCTATTGATTCTGTTGATATTAAAACACGTTTAATTGCTCATTGTAAGCGTAACAAAATGCCGATAATTACTATTGGTGGTGCGGGTGGCCAAGTTGATCCTTCAAAAATAGCTATTTGTGATTTAAGTAAAACTTACCAAGATCCATTGCTAGCTAAAGTAAAAAATCAATTAAGACGCGAGTTTAACTTCCCCCGAGCCGATATAGCCAAAGCAAGTAAAAGAAAATTTTCTATTGATGCGGTATTTTCAACCGAGCAATTACGCTACCCAAATAATTTGGGAGAAGTCTGTTTAGCTAAACCTGATACCAGTGATGGCAATAACAGTACCATGCGCTTAGATTGTAGTAGTGGTTTTGGCGCGACTACACACGTAACAGCCACGTTTGCTTTTTTTGCTGTTGGTAGAGCAATTGATAAACTGTTAAGAAAATACGCGAGTAAATTATAGCGAATAAATGTTTTAAGGATTATACCAAGAACATTAACACGTACTCTGCTACTTGTTGTTTCAATCATTTTATCAACACCTGTAGCATCCAACCAATTGTTATTTTAGTCACTTGTGTAGGATGAACATGTCCATAAACAATACAAAAAACCTGTTGACCACGAATTTTCGCAGATTAGATCAGTATTATTTTTTTATTTAAGACTTAAATAAGTTGTAATTCGCGTGAATTTACGGGAGAAAAGTTGCTATCTTAATTTAAAACATTGAAGTACATTTCGTTACTCGATAAATAACTACTTGGCTAAACACTTGATCTTCTTAACAATTGCCAGAATTCCATTTCCCCTAGAAGGACTTAAATGCTGTATCAATCCTAAGGTTTTGAAGTGATTTTCAATATCAAAAGCCTGTATTTGCACTGCTGTTTTATCATTAAAGGCCGCCAGTACAATGACTAGCAACCCTCGAATTATTCTGGCATCACTATCCGCTTGAAAATGAAAAATATTCTGTTTATTTTTTTGTGCAATTAGCCAAGCTAAACTTTCACAACCACTTATCAACGACTGTTCATCTCTAGCACTTTTATCTAAACGATTTAACTGTTTCCCCAGCAGCATTATTTGCCGATGACGAGCATCCCAACCTTTTATCGTAGAAAACTGATTAATGATAGCTATACTTGCTTGTTCACTCTTATCACTCTTATCGTCAACATTAGAGCATGTTAATAAACTTTCGCTTTCTGGTGTTAATATTTTTTTTAAACAACCAATAAAATAATCAATTTCCTCAAACGTATTATAAGCTGCTAACGATATTCTCAAGCAACCTGAAATATTCAAATACTCCATTAATGGCATTGCGCAATGATGCCCACTTCGAATGGCAATGCCGTAACTATCAAGTGCCGTAGCAATATCATGATTATGGTAACCCTTTAAGGTAAAAGAAATAACGGGAATATCAGGTAGTCCTGGTACAATAAATTTAACGATGTATTTTGAAGAAATTGATATGTTTTTCAATGCTTGGTAACAATGAATTGTTAGTTTCCTTTCATGCTCATGTATTTGTTTAGCATCATATGCACTAATAAATTCTATCGCTTTACTAAAAGCAATCACACCCGCAATATTTGGAGTGCCTGCTTCGAACTTAAAAGGTAAAGCATTATACGTTGTTGGTACCTTAAAACTAACTTGTTTAATCATCTCGCCTCCCCCTTGATAAGGAGGCATTATTTCAAGCAATGCTTGTTTACCATAAAGTACCCCAACGCCTGTAGGACCATACATTTTATGTGCTGAGAAAGCATAAAAGTCGCAATCAAGTAATTGTACGTCTATAGGGAAATGTGCAACCGCTTGCGCGCCATCAATAACAGTAATAACACCCACTGACTTAGCTTTTTGAATCAGCTCATTAATTGGGTTTAATTTTGCAATAACATTGGAAAGTTGAGCGCAACAAAATATTTTAGTTTTACTATTTAGCAATCGTTCAAAAGCAGAAACATCAATACGTCCCATCACGTCAAGTGAAACCGTTTTTATCACAGCACCTGTTTGCTCTGCTATTAATTGCCAAGGCACAATATTAGCGTGATGTTCACTTATCGCTAATACTATTTCATCCCCCTGCTTTAGTATTTTCCGACCAAGACTCATGGCAATTAAATTAATACTTTCCGTTGTACCTTTTGTCCATATTAATTCATCATTATTTTTAGCATTAATAAAGGTTTTAACGCTATTTCTAGCCTGTTCAAAAGCCGTTGTCGCTTTTGCACTTAACACATGGGATGCTCGATGCACGTTAGCATTAGACGTTTGGTAAAAAGCGAGGTAACTGTCAATAACGCAATCTGGTTTTTGTGTCGTTGCAGCATTATCAAAATAAACTAACGGTGAAGAAGATCCAATTTGAGGTAGGCCATCAACAGGTAAGGTACTCCTTCCATTGTTAATAATTAAAGGAAACTGCTGACGAAGTAGTTCAGGTTTTAAGTTTTTCATTTAGGAATTTCTATTATGAAAACAAAGGCGCAATTATTTGATCACAATTGTACACTATTATTGCTAATCCCAATCACACTAAATATGTGATCATTTTTACTTGTTAAAAGCGCCTATACAAACATATTAAAAGAGTCCTGATATGTACCGTACTAGATTTGATATTGGTTTAGCAAAAGAAGTAGTTGAAGTTTATTATTTGATATTAATCGCTTTTTTAGTTCGCATTAAATCAAGTTCTAATCTAGCGTATCTGTGTTCAACAAATTCATAAACGTTTGTACTTATGGATAATTTAAAGAAATTTCCTGCTGCACCAAAATTTTTCTGGCTTTGATTATATTTACCTAAATAGAAATAAGCTTCGCACAGCCTATCAGTTAGCGCTTTAGTAGAATTAACATCCACCGTTAAGTCACTAATAAATTCTTTTTGGCTAATATTACCTAAAAACAAATAAATAACTTGTTTAGCCCAAGTGAGATCATCAACAAGCTCTGCTCTTTGTTTTAAGTTTTGCTTCGCTAGCTTAGAGTCAACTTCATACTCGGCTAAATAAAGCCATAACAAACGGTAAGGATCATCACTTTGTTTCGAATGAAAGTTTTTAAAATCTTGCGCGGCTAGTTCAGGACGATCACCGTAATAAAGGGCAATACCTCGATTTAAGTGGGCATATTCATGCCCTGGTGATAACTCTAAAACTGAATCAAACTTATCGTAGGCTTGGGAGAACTCTTTTAATTGCGTTAAATGTATACCTAAAAAGTTATAGGCATCTGTTAATGTAGGTTGTAGTTGCAAAGCATGAGAAAAATCAAGGCGTGCCAATGATTGCAAACCAACACTGTCATATAAGACACCACGATCATAATAAAGTTGTGCTTTTTGTTCATCCGTTATTTTTACACGATTAATCACTTCGGACAAACGTGCTATAGCAATTTCACTTTTAAAATTTATAGCTAAAGGTTCTGCAATAACCAATTGACTTAACGCCATAAAATTAGCATCAGAGTTAGACTTATTTAGTGATACACAACCCTGTGTAAGTAACGTAATACTAAAGATAATAACTAGCATTAATGGTTTATAAAATAATTTCACTAAAACGCCTTAAAAAATATCAATTTAAATCAGCCTATTTTCGATTGTACTTTATTTACAGCAAAAAAGGAGCCATAAGGCTCCTTTTTTATTAGACTAAATTGTAAATATTTTAGTTATTAGAATAAAGACTACTACTCAGCGACTGGTGCTACAGCTGGCTTTTCGATTGCTTCTTTAATACTTAAACGTACACGGCCCTGACGGTCGACTTCTAGCACTTTAACTTTCACGTCTTGGCCTTCTTTAAGCACATCACTTACGTTATTAACACGCTCTTCAGAAATTTGTGAAATATGTACTAAACCATCTTTACCTGGTAATACATTAACAAAAGCACCAAAATCAACGATACGAACAACTTTACCGGTGTAAAGCGTACCTACTTCAATTTCAGCTGTTAATGCCTTAATACGGTTAATTGCATCTTGTGCTTGCTCGCCCGATGTAGCGGCAATTTTAACGGTACCATCATCATCAATTTCAATGGTAGTGCCTGTTTCTTCTGTTAACATACGGATAGTTGCACCACCTTTACCAATGATGTCACGGATTTTATCTTGGCTAACTTTAATCATATGAATACGAGGTGCAAATTCAGAAATTTCGTCTCGATGTCCATTAATCGCTTCATCCATTACCGATAAGATATGTGTACGAGCAGCTTTTGCTTGGTTTAACGCAATTTGCATAATTTCTTGCGTAATACCTTCAATTTTAATATCCATTTGTAAAGCAGTAATACCACCCGTAGTACCTGCTACTTTAAAGTCCATGTCACCTAAGTGATCTTCATCACCTAAGATATCACTAAGTACTACAAATTTTTCGCCTTCTTTAACAAGGCCCATGGCAATACCAGCAACAGACGCTTTAATTGGTACACCCGCATCCATAAGTGCAAGTGAAGTACCACAAACAGAAGCCATTGAAGATGAACCGTTTGATTCAGTAATTTCAGAAACAACACGTACCGCGTACGGAAATTCTTCAACTGTAGGCATTACCGCTAACATACCGCGTTTTGCTAAACGACCATGGCCAATTTCACGACGCTTAGGTGAGCCAACAAAACCGGTTTCACCAACACAATATGGAGGAAAGTTGTAATGAAGCATAAATGCATCAGTTTTCTCACCTAAAATACTGTCAATACGTTGTGCATCACGTTGGGTACCAAGCGTAGCAGTAACTAATGCTTGAGTTTCACCACGTGTAAACACAGCAGAGCCATGAGTCCGCGGTAAAACACCAGTCATTACGTCTAATGCGCGAATTGATTCAGGATCGCGACCATCGATACGAGGGTTGCCATCAGTAATACGACCACGTACCACTGTTTTCTCTAAATCATGAAATAAATCTTTAGCTTCTTGAACGTCAAGTTCAGCATCTTGTGCTAATAACGTTTCAATTACTGAGTTACGAATTTCTCTAATTTTCTCGTAACGAACTGCTTTTTCTGTAATTTGGTAAGCTTCATTTACTTGGCTTTCAGAAAGTTCAGCAATTTTAGTAAGTAATTCAGCGTTTTTAACCGGAGCTTCCCAATTCCATGAAGGGGTGTTAACTTCAGCTTTGAATTCTTTAATAGCAGCAACGGCAACTTGCATTTGCTCATGGCCATAAACTACGGCGCCAAGCATTACTTCTTCAGATAATACGTCAGCTTCTGATTCAACCATTAATACGGCAGAGTCTGTACCTGAAACCACTAAGTCTAATTGACTTGCTGGTAATTCAGCTTGTAATGGGTTAAGAATGTATTGACCATCAAGATAACCAACACGTGCTGCGCCAACTGGGCCACTAAAGGGTACACCAGCAATCGCAAGTGCTGCCGAAGCACCAATTAATGAAATAATATCTGGGGCAATTTCTGGGTTAACCGAAACAACCGTGATAATTACTTGCACTTCATTAGTGAAGCCTTCAGGGAATAATGGACGAAGTGGACGGTCAATTAAACGCGCAATAAGTGTTTCTTCTTCTGAAGGACGACCTTCACGTTTAAAGAAACTACCTGGAATTTTACCCGCTGCGTAAGTACGTTCTTGATAGTTTATTGTTAACGGAAAAAAATCTTGGCCTGGTTTAGCTTCTTTTTTTGCTACAACAGAGACGAGTACACAAGTATCATCCATGCTAGCCATAACAGCAGCAGTTGCTTGACGAGCAATGTTGCCCGTTTCAAGTGTTACGGTATGTTTACCGTATTGAAATTTCTTAGTTACTGGATTAAACATTGACTATGTTTCCTTAATATTTTACTTAATTATATTAATCAATCTGTACAATTATTTATTCACTTAAACAATATATTTTAAAATGTTAAGTGGAACAAAAAATTATACAGTTTGATTGATTAGTTATTTATTTACGGGCTAAACACTACCGATCTTGTATGACGATATTATTAAGCGGGTATATTATACTGACCTGAGTACTATTTACTAGTTAGAATGGGGTGTTACTTGGTTTTACCACAAAAAGAGTAATTTCTTAACGTAAAACTTTTTTGGTAGGATAATCATAATTTAAAAAAACAGCTTCCCTTTCAAAAATTAAACGCTAAAAAGCAAAAAGGAGCCATTGGCTCCTTTTTCATTTCATTTGAGTAAACAAATGATTAACGACGTAGACCTAATTTGCCGATTAAAGCAGTATAACGTTCAACGTTTTTACCGTTTAAGTAGTCAAGTAATTTACGACGTTGTGCAACCATACGTAATAAACCACGACGTGAATGATGATCATGGATGTGCTCTTTGAAGTGACCTTGTAAATGGTTGATTTGTGTAGTTAACAAAGCAACTTGTACTTCTGGTGAACCAGTATCACCTTCTTTTTGAGCGTATTCTGCAACGATTGCTGCTTTTTCTGTAGCATTTAAAGACATAATAAATCCTTAGTGTGTAAACTCAACTAGTTGATTTAACATTAATTTGAGTTGTTAAAATTCCACCTGTGCCAAACACTAATTCAGCGAAGGTAATGAAAGAGCGCATATTCTATCAGAGCAAAGCTAAAATGCAACTAAAAAACGATGTACTTATTATTAAACCAAAAGCAATAAAGCATAAGTAAAGCTAATATTTCAGCAGCACTTTAGAACTACGCCACGACAATACGCTTAGGTGCCAGTTGACCATCATCATTAATAAAGCCAACACCAATAAACTCAGCATTTTCATCATGTTCATCTTCACCAATATAGACTTGAAGACTCCCCTCAGCCGGCGCATTATAGGCGCGTACTGGGTTTCCATGACGTAAAAAACTAGCTGACACATCATCAACGTAAACTGCTGACATACCTTCAACCGCGCTTTGCATTGGCAGTAACAAAGGATCAAGTAACTCTGACGGGGTAATACCTTGCTCTATCGCTTGCTCTAGCAGTGCTTCTAATTCAGGTAAGGTTATCATTTTATCAATAGGATAACTGCCTACGGCTAAGCGCCTCAAATCAGACACATGCGCACCACAGCCTAATAGTTCACCCAAGTCATCTACGATAGTACGAATATAGGTCCCTTTAGAAACATGTATGCTTAGCTCAACCTCATCACCTTCAAAACGTAATAACTCTAAGGAAAAGACTGTAATATCACGCGATTCACGCGGTACTTCAATACCTTCTCTAGCATACTTATACAAAGGCTGACCTTTATGTTTAAGTGCTGAGTACATAGAGGGAACTTGCTTGGTTGTTCCACGAAAGGTATTTAATGCTTCTGCTAACTGTTCACCTGACACATTAACGTCTTTCTCATTTACAATTTCACCACCGACATCACTGGTCGTTGTACGGATACCCAGTTTAGCCGTCACTTGATAGGTTTTATCGGTATCAAGTAAGTACTGCGAGAATTTAGTTCCTTCACCCAAACAAATGGGCAACATACCGGTTGCTAAGGGATCTAATGCCCCTGTGTGACCTGCTTTTTGAGCAAAATAAATTCGCTTTACCGTTTGCAACGCATGATTAGACGACAATCCATGAGGTTTATCAAGCAACAGAACACCATTTACCTGGCGACCTTTTCTACGTTTAGCCATTTATGACTCACCCTGCTCACTATCAAAATTTGTTTCATCGTCTTCTTGTGTATCAGCATTTTTATCACTGGCGACCGCTTGATCAACTAAAGCGCTCATGCGAACACCTTCGCTCATTGAACTATCATAAACAAAGCGTAAATGCGGCATAATACGCGCACGTAAACGTTTTCCTAACAATGAGCGAATATAACCTTCCGCATCAGCTAATACTTCAAGTGACGCTTTAATTTCTTCAGCATTATCATTAAAGAAAGTAACAAATACTTTTGCGTAAGCTAAATCGCGAGTAACTTCTACAGCAGATACTGTTGTCATACTCAAACGAGGATCTTTAATTTCGCGCATTAAAATAATCGCGATTTCTTTTTGGATTTGCTGACCTACTCGATCAGTACGGGCGTATTCTCTAGCCATAATTTTTCTCTTATCTTTTTCTTGAAACTTATTATCTATTAACAAAAAAGGGACATCAGTCCCTTTAATATAATTGTAGCAAAGCATTTAACTGTTAGCTCGAAGCTAGTTGGTCCAAATACAAGGCGGGAGCACAGAGTTGACGAACGTCAATGAGTACTTCCAACGCAGTAGTTGAGCCTACTAGCAATAAGATAACGTTATAATGTTCGTTTAATCTCTACTGTTTCAAACACTTCAATTTGATCGCCTACACGTACATCGTTATAGTTTTTCACACCGATACCACACTCAATACCGTTACGAACTTCTTGCACATCGTCTTTAAAGCGACGTAATGATTCAAGTTCACCTTCGTAAATAACCACATTTTCACGTAATACACGAATGGGTGCTGAACGTTTGATAACACCCTCAGTAACCATACAACCAGCAATTGCGCCAATTTTAGGTGATTTAAATACATCACGAACTTGAGCAAGACCAATAATTTCTTGCTTAAATTCTGGCGCTAACATACCGCTCATCGCTTGTTTGACTTCATCAATTAATGCGTAAATAACACTGTAGTAGCGTAAGTCGATGTTTTCTGATTCAATCACTTTACGAGCAGAAGCATCTGCACGAACATTAAAACCAACTACAATGGCATTTGAAGCAGCAGCTAACGTTGCATCCGTTTCAGTGATTGCACCAACACCTGAACCAACAATTTTCACTTTTACTTCATCTGTAGAAAGTTTCAATAGTGAGTCAGAGATTGCTTCAAGTGAGCCTTGCACATCAGATTTAATGACTACATTTACTTCTGACATTTCTCCTTCGGCCATACTAGCAAACATGTTTTCTAACTTAGCTTTTTGTTGACGAGCTAGTTTAATATCACGGAATTTACCTTGACGAAACAACGCGACTTCACGCGCTTTTTTCTCATCTTTAACAACCGTTGCTTCATCACCTGAAATAGGTACACCACTTAAGCCAATAACTTCAACAGGAATTGAAGGGCCTGCTGATTGAATCGTTTTGCCATTTTCATCACGCATAGCTCGTACACGGCCATACTCTAAACCACAAAGTACAATATCACCTTGCTTTAAAGTACCTTCTTGTACCAGTACCGTTGCTACTGGGCCACGGCCTTTATCTAATTTAGATTCAACGACCACACCACTTGCCATTTTATCAACAACAGCCGTTAGCTCTAATACTTCAGATTGTAACAATATCGCATCAAGTAGCTCTTCAATACCTAAACCAGTTTTCGCTGAAACATGACAGAATTGAACATCACCGCCCCACTCTTCTGAAAGCACATCGTGTTGTGATAATTCACTTTTAACACGATCTGGATCCGCGCCTTCTTTATCCATTTTATTTACAGCAATAATAATTGGTGCATCAGATGCTTTCGCATGTTGAATTGCTTCAATTGTTTGTGGCATGACACCATCATCAGCGGCAACAACAATAATAACAATATCTGTTGCTTTAGCACCACGTGAGCGCATTGAAGTAAAGGCAGCATGTCCAGGAGTATCTAAGAAAGTAATCATACCATGACCAGTTTCCACATGATAAGCACCGATATGCTGAGTAATACCACC
>Ga0105358_10000832_pt1 | contig 16021 bp, 14 predicted proteins | sample GOMGulsemesocosm_5_FD_83509 | JGI IMG/M metagenome (GOLD analysis project Ga0105358, IMG submission 83509) | Methane-oxidizing microbial communities from mesocosms in the Gulf of Mexico - GOM15C Gulf of Mexico | ecosystem: Environmental > Aquatic > Marine > Cold seeps | place: Gulf of Mexico... | reverse complement strand
TGAATAATCATATGGTTAAATATTCATCCTGTAAATTACAAAAAATCAATTCAGAAACTAAAAATAACAACTGAAATATTGGTGAACGTCAATGCACTACTGCTACACCACTGGTTCTAGCTTTTGAGGGTTACCTTGTGTTACTTTTCGCAAATACACTTCAACAAGTATGAATGCAAACGGAACCACTGACGCCACAAACAATATTAGCAACTTAATAACAGACCACCCTTTTTTCTCTGACGCTATTAAAGATAAAATAAGGTAAATAATAAATAAAACGCCATGCGTCATACCTAAAGCAGTAACCCACTCTCTATCAATAAAACCTAACGTAACACTCAAAATAACCAAATACGATAAACCTTCCAAAACACTAATCGTGCGAAACGCTGTTATCATTTTAATACCTTTATTATCAACTGCTGAGAATACGTGCTTTATAACAAAATTTACCTCACAATTATATCTCACAATTAAAGGATATTGAAAACTAGCATTGAACAATCAATCAGAATAATTAAAGGTTGAATTAATGTAGAGCTTCTTTTAAGTTAAATTTAAGTGCTAATAACGAAAATTGCGATATCACTATTTTGAATAAATCCAATGTAAGCCTTGGATCGCAGTTGTTGGAAATGCAGTTTGGTGATTAGCTTCAGCAATAACTAATATTTTTGATCTTAACCTAGGTTGTTGCCAATTAAGTATTTTTTCATAAAAGGTTTTGGCATCTTGAACCATGTCATGGTTACTTTCCAATGCTTTTGATTCGCGCTCACCAATAGCGATAAATACATTGGCATTTATGTTTTTTGATTTAATGTTTTTTGTTTTAATCGTTTGCTCTAAGCGAAATATGAATTTATTATTAAACCAATATGAGGGACTGCCAAGTATATAGTTTTTGAATAAAGTAGGCTTGGTTAACAAAATGTATGTACCGAATAGCCCTCCAAGTGAATTGCCAATAAAAGTTCTATCGCTTGAGTCCGTACGGTAATTGTCCTCCATATATTTAATAACGCTCTTTTCAATAAACTCCATATGCTGATGAGCACCACCTGTTTGCTGTTTCCAAGCACTATCAACGGACGGCGTGTAATCTCGTACTCGACTAGAGTCACGCTTCGAACCTTTAGCGTATGAAATACCAACAATAATAGCTTCTTTCATTTTCTTCACATTCATCGGGTATCGAGTTGCCCCTGAAACAATTTGAAAGGAATAAGGGGCGTCTGTTAGATAGATAACAGGGTAAATTTTGTCGTCATTTTTATGATAAGACTTTGGTAACTTTATAAATAAAGGATAAACGCGTTGACTCTTAGGATCTTTTATTTCAGTAACCTTGCTTCGTGGTATTTGAAAAGAGTTTACTTCTGTTGATGTTGACGGGAACGAAGTAAACAAGAAGAGTAGAGATAAAATAAAGGTTGATCGTTTCAAGTGAAGTTCTCATAGGTAGGCAACAAGATAGATAATAACAAGTGGTTGGATCCTTGTTGTTTAACATTTACTTTATGATCGACAGAATATCTCTAAAGGTATTTACTTTAGCGCTTTTCATTAGCTCAAAAACACACATTTCTAAACTAGTAATACAGGCGCCGTTATCTTTCATTTTTAGCAATGCTAAATCTAAATTTGATTGTAAACGAGATGAAATACAGTCTGATACTACATCCACTTTTAAACCTTCATTTAACAAGCCCAAAACGGTTTGATAAACACAAATGTGAGCTTCTATTCCCACAACTAACCACCTATTCTTATCTGTCGTTTTTATAGCTTCTTTAATAGGTTCTTCAAATAAGGCATTAAAATGAATCTTCTCATGTACAGTTGATTCCCCCATTAACTCAGATAATTCAGGCACAGTTGCCCCTAAACCTTTAGGGTTTTGCTCTAGCCAAATAACAGGTATAGATAATAATTTACAACACTGAATCAACTTTCTTGTATTATCAATAAATAAATCACTATGCTGAACAATCCTAGCTAAACTTCCTTGCACATCAACAACTATTAAACCGCAACTTTCTTGCTCAAGCATAAGTCTTCCTTATTAATAAAATGATTCTATTTTAACCTTAAAGTTACCGCCTTTTACTGACGCTGTCCATTCACTTAATTTTTATACTGCCATTGCTTCAATATTAACTATTTCACTGCGATTTAAGGTGATTTTAAAGCGTTGCAGATGCTCACCTTCTTTATCTACACAGCGTAAAATAAGATTTATTTGATAACGACGCTCAACCGCTTGGCTCGACACCTTTTGTGCATCTAAGCTATATAAACGACCAGCACCCTTTTTTAAAAAGCGTACAAAAGGTGTTAAATTGAAAAACAAGCGTTGTTGTATTTCTCCATAACCAGGTAAAAACTCTTTAGTGAGAACTTTATTGTCACAACGAAAATGTAGTAGTCGTGCTGCTTGCTTGTTTTGTTGTCTACGTTGTTGAAATAACTCATTAACCGATTCAGGCATATCTCGCGTTTTTATGTAATCCAACCATAAAATTTGGCTGAGAATACGTTTTTGATTAACACTATGACGAAATAAATGTTGCCACTTGGGTCGACCTTTTTGAATTTTTCGCCAAATAAGACTAGTAAGATCTTCTTTAAAGGTTTCACGTAAGCCATATATTAGCCCTAAAAAAGCAATCAAGGCTAACGTTACTTCAGTAAAACTTGAACGAGCATTAAGTACTAAAAACATAACAAAGGCCATGATCACAGCCGTAACACCTCCTCTAGCAAATCGTTTTAAGTTTACATCTAAGTAACGAGTTTGCTTTTGAAACACCACGCCATATTCAATTAACCGCTGTAGTAAACGCATTTTATTCGTGATCCTATTAGGATCATCTAAGGTAACTTGTGAGTTATATTTACATTCTATACGGTAATTATTTTCTTCTCGGCATAGGGCAAATAAAAACTCACGTTCTACTGAGAAGTCACTACTTTTGGGCCCTTTTGATAGTAGCTTTAAAAAAGACTGTTCAACATGCCAACTCAAATAGTTATCCGCATTTTCAAAGAAAGAACTAAGTTTATTATCTGGGGGAGTATAGCGACGTAACTTTTTAGTTAAGCCACTTATTTGTTCGGCTAATTCAATCGCTGCAGGATAAAATTCTTCAGCACTTTTCAGTTTCAATGTTTGTTTAATATCAGCATCAAGCGCAACTTTAAACTGGTAGGAATAAAGATTAAGGTTTAAACGATAATCACTTTGATCTTCCGGCTTTTCGCCAACAAAGCGCTGACTTATAAAACGGCTGCGTACTAAAGGTAAATGTAATTTAGCAGAATAATAAGCGCTGTGACTTTTGATATTGCTATAGAAATAATCTTCTGCATTTAAGGTGCTTGGACCTATGCCCATTTCAACAGGGAGGGAAAAATACAGATCAATACGTTGCTGTTCTTGCGGAAGCAATTGGTGGCTAATTTTAAATGATAGATTCTCATCTTGAGTTAATGTAACTTTATTCACACCCAGCTAACTATCCTTATAAAAATATCAATTTATATCAATTGAATTAAGCATAGCAATAAAACTACTGATTAATAAGATTTATTTAATAATCAGTAGCTGTAGAATCACAACAAAACAACACGCTAAGTTCAATTAATATCATGATTATATTTTAATAAAAATTTTACGTTGATATAACTTCAAAGAAACAAACCAAAATAGCACTACATGGCTAAAAGCAAAAAGAAAAGAGGCTAATGTAGGGTTGGCGAACAAAGTAAATTGTTGATATAACCAACCATATAAACTGGTATCTCCAACAGATATATTCAAATAAACAGTAATAAAGACGAATGAGAGAACAAAAACAAACAAAGGATTTGTGCCATAAACTAGTAATGGCGATACCAGCTTCTCTTGCCCTTTGATATCAATTAACCAAATAAAAGCCGCTAATAATAAACAGGCAAAACCTGTAGTATAAATAACGTATGAACTTGTCCATAAAGGTTTATTAATAGGTAAAATCAAGCTCCACAAAGCCCCAAATCCAATAGCAAGCCCACCAATAATGGTTAATTTAATAACACTAGATTTTTTATCTTTTATACTTGTTAAGTAACGGGTAAGTTCAAAACCTAATAGCATATTTACTACCGCAGGAATTGTACTAAGTAAACCTTCAGGATCAAAACTTACACCGCGCATGGTATACATGTGATTAGCCCCTAATATGGCTAAATCAAATTGACGAATAATATTGCCATCAATCGTTAACGCATTATTACCAATACTCAGTAATATTCCCCAATAAGTTAATAATATTACAGCAGAAACAATAAAGACACCGCGACGATTTAGTAATAACACTAAAAATGCAGCAATAACATAAGCAATACCAATACGTTGTAATACGCCCATAATACGCAATTCTTCTAGTGCTGTATCAAACGGAATAACATTTAACATAAAGCCAATAAAGAATATGATAAAACCGCGCTTTATAATTCTCAAAAACTGTTCAGTCGTAGCAGAAAAGTCACTCTTTTTAAAAGAGAAAAGCATTGCTGAACCAATGATAAATAAAAAGAATGGAAACACTAAATCTGTTGGTGTGCAGCCATGCCATTTTGCATGTAATAAGGGTGCATAAACATGCGACCAAGAGCCTGGCGTATTAACTAAAATCATCAAGGCGATGGTAATACCTCTAAAGGCATCAAGGGCTAAATAACGAGTCATATCATTTCCACGTAGCGATAGAATATTTATAAATGATGAGCATAAAACGCCAAAATGACAGCGCTATCATTTAAGTAATATAAAGTATTAGTGTGCTAATGGCGAATAATATTTAGGTGGATTGGCTTGGTGTCGTGCTACATAATAATGCTACACTGGGCTAAATAACTAATAACTGACTTAAAAGTACTTTAATGACTGCTTCTTCATCTGAAACTCTATTAGCGCAAGCACAACAAGCATGCATAAAAAAAGGCGCTCGCTTTACTAAGGTACGTGAGCAAGTATTTTTATTATTAGCCAAGCAAGAAGGGGCTGTTGGTGCATATGATTTATTAGACCAACTCAAAAAAACTGATGCTGCAGCCAAACCTGCAACAATTTATCGCGCCTTAGACTTTTTATCTAAACAAGGTTTTGTTCATAAAATAGAATCAATTAATGCCTTTGTTATGTGCCATCATTTTGGTGATTGTGACCACCCCGTACAGTTACTTATTTGTGACCAATGTGGCCATGTTGAAGAAATTCAATCAAATAATTTTGACTTAGCCCTGCGTTCAATGGCTGATGCTAATGGCTTTACTATTAGTCACCAAATTGTAGAAGCACATGGTAATTGTCAGGCTTGTAGTAGCTAACATTTTTAGCAAATAAAGTTAGTTGTAACTAATATTGTACAAGCCCTTTATCTCGAAATGATTGCATTTCATCGTAAAAACACCTCCCCTAATACCAAGTGATGCGTTTGTGTGATATAACATTCTGTTAACAAATATCATACAATAAATTATCACTCTTACGCATTGGAAGGTCATGAAATATTCAATATCGACAGTACTCATTTGTCTATCTGTTGCTTTTGCCAGCAATTTGGTTAGTGTAAATGCTCAAGCTAAAAGCTCTATTTCTGGTGACAAATTTCGTCAACTAGAAGAAATACTCCCAACACCAAATGTTTATCGTACCGCGTCAGGTGCTCCGGGTCATAAATACTGGCAGCAACAAGTGGATTACGATATTGAAATCAAACTTGATGACAAAACCCAGCAATTAACCGGTTCAGAAACATTAAGTTATCAAAACAATTCACCCGACACTTTACGTTACATCTGGCTACAGCTTGATCAAAACAAGTTAAAACGTGGTTCAGATGCCAAGTTATCAAAATCAACTCCGCCGTTGAAAAAAGTAACTTATCGCGGTGTCCGCAATATGATTGAGTCGGATAAATTTAACGGTGGCTATGAAATAACTAAAGTTACGGCAAGTAATGGCAAGCCGCTACATTATGCTATCAACGGCACCATGTTGCGAATTGACTTACCTAAACCATTAAAAACGGGTGACGATACCAAGTTTAATGTTGAATGGAATTATCAATTACACGAGCAGAAAGTATTGGGTGGCCGTTCAGGTTATGAGTACTTTAAAGAAGACGACAACTATTTGTACGAAATTGCTAGTTGGTTTCCACGTGCAGTGGCCTATTACGACGTAATGGGATGGCAAAACAAACAATTTATTGGTAGCGGTGAGTTTACCTTAGAATTTGGTGATTATGATGTGAAAATTACCGTTCCTAGTGATCATATTGTTGCGGCTACAGGTGTGCTGCAAAACCCGAAAAAAGTACTAACTAAAACGCAACGTAAACGTTTAGCCAAGGCGAAAACAGCGAAAAAACCAGTACTGGTTGTGACAGTTGACGAAGCGTTAGAAAATGAAAAGTCTCGTTCAACAAAAACTAAAACTTGGCACTTTAAAGCCAAAAACGTACGTGATTTTGCCTTTGCTTCAAGCCGTAAGTTTATTTGGGACGCTCAAGGATATAACGAAGGCGGAACAGATACTATGGCGATGTCTTTCTATCCAAATGAAGGTAACCCTTTATGGGAGAAATACTCTACTGAAGCCATTATCCACACTATGGAACAGTACAATAAATATACCTTCGCTTACCCTTACCCTGTGTCGATATCGGTAAACGGCCCTGTTGGTGGCATGGAATATCCCATGATCACCTTTAATGGCCCTCGTCCAACATTGGATAAGAAAACCGGTGAAAAAACCTATTCTCGTCGAACAAAATATGGCTTAGTTGGCGTTATTATTCATGAAGTAGGCCATAACTACTTTCCTATGATAGTTAACTCTGATGAACGTCAATGGACTTGGATGGACGAAGGTTTAAATACTTTCTTACAATTTATCGCTGAGCAAGCATGGGAAGAGGGTTACCCATCTCGCCGTGGGAATGCCGCTAAAATTACCAGTTACATGAAAAGTGATAATCAAGTACCAATTATGACTAACTCTGAGTCTATTTTGCAGTTTGGTAACAATGCTTATGGCAAACCGGCCACTGCCTTAAATATTTTACGTGAAACCGTTATGGGTCGCGAAGTATTTGACTTTGCCTTTAAAGAGTACGCACAACGTTGGAAGTTCAAACGTCCAACCCCAGCAGATTTTTTCCGTACCATGGAAGATGCTTCAGCTGTTGATTTAGATTGGTTTTTCCGTGGTTGGTTCTACACCACAGATCACGTTGATATCGCCCTTGGTAATATCCATTTATATACTGCCGATAGCCAAAACCCTGATACAGAAGAAGCTTGGCAACGTGCTTTAGATAATGAAAAACCTGAATATATCACTAGCCTCTTAAATAAAGATCAGTGGGTGCGTACTCAAGATAAACCTGAATTATTAGATTTTTATAATGAGCATGATAAATTTACCGCCACCAATGCCGCACGTAATAAATACAACAGCAGTAATAAAAAACTTGAACAATGGCAAAAAGATTTATTACTAAATCAAAGTAATTTTTACATCATTGATTTTGAAAATAAAGGCGGCTTAGTTATGCCTATTATTTTAGATATAACCTATGCTGACGGTAGCACTGAATATATGAAGATACCCGCTGAAATTTGGCGTAAAAACAGCAAGAAAACTTCAAAGTTACTAATTCGTGATAAAGAAATAACCGCCATAGCAGTAGATGCTAAATGGGAAACGGCTGACGTGGATGTTAATAACAACTATTGGCCTGCTCGTCCTATTAAGTCTCGTTTCGAGCTTTATAAAAAGAAAAAAGATGACATGATGCGTGATTACAATAAAAAATTGAAATCTATCGACGAAGAAGAAGAAAAGGAAAATACTGACAGCTAATGATTAACTCTTTTTTAAAAAAAGTACTTGTTAGTATCATGTTAGTTGGGGTTGTGGCACCTGCCGCAGCCCATACTTATTTTTTTGGTCTTACTGAAATTAATCTCAATAGCCAAAATAAACACATTGAAATTATTCATCAGTTTACTGCTCATGATATCGAAAACACTATTGCTGAAATTAAGCAGGAGCACTTTTCGCCTGAACATCCAAAGTATGATCACTACATACAAGCTTACTTTGAAAAGCACTTTACCATGCAACGCAACAATAAAACGGTTCAACTAAACTGGCTAGGTTTTGAAGTTAAACGAGGACAACTGTTTGTTTACCAAGAAAGTACACATAAAAACTATTTAGCTAATTTAGTGGTAAAAAACACCATACTCGTCGATACTTACCCTAAGCAAGTGAATACGGTGAATTATCAAGACTTAACATCACCAAATAAGTTGCAAGGCAGTTTGACGTATGATCAATCACTAGATGTTGCCGTTATTAGCACTAGTGATAATTTGAATATGAATAAAGCTAATTAAAAATAATTATCGCAGTTTGATTTACATTTGCTATAGAAGTGTGCAGAATCAAATAATTGCAAAATAAATAAGGCTCGGAACGCTTCATGAAAGTAGAGTTTATCAATCCATTTTTATCATCAATGTTAAATGTCATGTCCACTATGGCACAAATGGAATTAACGCCTGAAAAGCCAAAACTGAAAAAAGATGATGTTGCAAAAGGTGATGTTTCAGGCTTAATAGGTATGGTTAGTCCTGAAACTAAAGGCTCCTTATCAATTACTTTTGATGGCCCTTTAGCATTGGCTACAATGAAAGGTATGGTAGGCGAAGCCCCCGATGAAGTAAACGAAGAGATTACTGACTTGGTTGGTGAAATTACCAATATGGTCACCGGTGGTGCTAAACGTATGCTGAGTGAAAAAGGTTTTGAATTTGATATGGCAACCCCTGTAGTTGTTTCGGGAAAAGACCATACTATTCACCATAAATCAAAAGGTCCTGTGGTTATCATTTCACTAAAAGGTGATGCAGGCAGAGCCTATATTGAATTTAGTTTTGATGATTAATGATTGAATTACGAATAAATACAAAATAAATATCCAAAACAAACAGCACTATTACCAATAGTGCTTTTTTAGTTGTCTCATTTAATTACCTGATACCTAATACCAATTGAAGTAATGAATAGATCATTCATTATTTCATTTGGTATAATCTATTAGTTTTGTCTTAATTGCTTTGCTGCAATAACCATATTTTCTAAGGCTAATTTGGTCTCAGGCCAAGCACGAGTTTTTAAGCCACAATCAGGGTTAACCCATAATCGATCCTGTGGTATATAACGCTGCGCTTTTTCTAATAATTTCACCATCCATTCAACATCAGGTACATTCGGAGAATGAATGTCATATACGCCTGGCCCTAAATCATTTGGATAAGACTGTTGCTCAAACGCATCAAGCAAGGCCATATTAGATCGTGATGTTTCTACCGTTAATACATCAGCATCTAAGGCAATAATAGCGGGTAAAATATCATTGAATTCTGAATAACACATATGAGTATGTATTTGAATATTTGCCGGTGCTTTTGCTGCTGACAAACAAAATGATGCTGTTGCCCAGTCTAAGTATTCTTGCCACTGACTTTGCTTCACAGGCATTCCTTCACGAATTGCCGGCTCATCAATTTGAATAATGTCCGTACCACTATCTATTAAATCAACTACTTCATCACTTATGGCTAACGCAATTTGTTTTGTTACTTGCTCCCGAGATATATCATCTCGCACAAATGACCATGCTAAAATTGTTACTGGGCCTGTTAGCATACCTTTTACTGGTTTGCTGGTTAATGATTGCGCATAACTTGTCCACTCAACTGTCATTGGTTTTTTACGGCTAATATCGCCAAAAATAATCGGCGGTTTCACGCAACGAGAGCCATAACTTTGCACCCAAGCAAATTGCGTGAAGGCCACACCATCTAGTAATTCACCAAAATATTCCACCATATCGTTTCGTTCGGCTTCACCATGTACTAATACATCTAAACCAATACTTTCTTGGCGCTCAATCGCCTCTTTAATTTCAGCTTGTATCAACGAAGTATATTCTGTTTCAGTGATTTCTTTTCTACGCCATTTTGCGCGTGTTTCGCGAATATCTCCCGTTTGTGGGAAAGAGCCAATAGTTGTCGTTGGTAATAGAGGTAAATTAAGCGCACTTTGTTGAGTGATTTTACGTTCAACAAAAGGTTGTGCACGATGAAAATCGTTTGCCGTAAGCTGCTTTACTCGCGCTATAACGGTATCATTATGAATGCGTTTTGAAACATTACGCGCTATTGCCGAACTCGAATAAACCGTAATTTCATCACTATCTTCTGTAATCAACGCTTGCTTTAATAAACTCAACTCTTGACACTTTTGTTTGGCAAATGCCAACCAAGATTGAAACTCGCTATCAAGCTTTTGCTCTGAATCTAAATCAACAGGGCTATGTAACAGTGAACATGATGGAGCTATCCATAAACGTTCCCCTAATTGACGATATAAAGGGGTTAACTGCTGATAAACCGCCACTAAATCAGTTTTCCAAATATTTCGACCGTTGATCACGCCTAGTGAAATGATCCAATGTTCTGGCAAGCTTGCAATAATATGATTTATCCAAGTTTGTTCGGCAATAGTATCAAGATGAATACCATCAAAAGGTAAGTCTTTAATCAAATCTATATTATGATCAATTGAAGCAAAATAAGTAGTGAGTAATAATTTTAAAGAACCTTTCTCTAACGTTTTATATGCCTGAACAAATGCTTGTTGCCACTGATTATCTATTTCTACCCCTAATACTGGCTCATCAATTTGTACCCATTCAACACCGGCATCAGCAAGTTCATTCAACACTTGTTGATAGCGTACTAATAATGCCGGTAACAAAGTGAGCTTTTCTTCTTGTGTTACTACACTTAAATGTAAATAAGTGATCGGGCCAATAAGTACAACTTTACGTTTGTCCGATATTTTTTGCGCATCTGAATATTGGTTAATTAACGTTTCAACATTTACATTGTTGCCATCATTGTTCACCAACGTAGATGAAAGTTCTGGCACAATATAGTGATAATTAGTATTAAACCATTTGGTCATATCACTTGCAGCACATTGACACCCTGTAGGTGCTTGACCACGGCCAATACGAAATTCTAAATCAAGAGGGTGGCTAGTATGAGAATGGCTATATTTATCATTGCTACTCCTAGTGAAACGTTCAGGTATTAATCCTAATAATATTGTTGTATTTAGCACATGATCATAATGCGCAAAATCACCCACAGGTAGTATATCAATACCTGCATCTTGCTGAATTTTCCAGTTTGACTGACGGCGATCGCGACTTTGCGCTAGAAACTCTACTTGGTTGATATCACCACGCCAATATTTTTCTAATGAAAACTTTAATTCTCGTTTTGCACCAATACGCGGAAAACCTAAATTGTGAATTTGCATAACCTACTCCAATTGCATTTATTACTTAATAATTTGAATTTAACTTGCCTATGTACATTGCCCAGGTTCGTCTTTCCCGTAGTGTTTTAAGCGGGAATCTTAGTCATAACTAACAATATCTTCGATTAATACACCTCGAAGATGACGGTTACAGCTGTTACCTGAGTTGACTGCATAGTTTATGTAATTCAATGTTCTAAACGAAAAAAAACAGGTAGACGTCTAGACGTTTGAATGGTTATACTTTAAAAAATCCCCCTCTTTCGTACAAGCGCAAATTATTCAACAGGGATATGAAGGAAATTCATGATGTTCGAAATAAAACATTTAAAAACGCTGACAACTATTGCCAATACAGGAAGTATTCGTAAAGCTGCTGAAGAATTATTTAGCAGTCAATCGGCTTTGTCGCATCAAATAAAAGACTTAGAGCAACGTTTGAATACCTCATTATTTATTCGTAATACCTCACCCGTTGAATTTACCGACGCAGGAAAACTACTACTTAACCTTGGTGAAGAGTTATTACCTAAAATTCACGAGGTAAATAATGCGTTAAAATCACCGTCACTAACAGTAAGCCCCTTAAAAATAGCCATCGCTTGCCATGCCTGTTTTCAATGGTTATTACCCGTAACAAGCCATTTTTCACAGCAAAATAATAAAATCGAACTTGAATTTATTGATGGATCTTTTGATATGCATAAGCATAAAAAGCAAAGCGAAGATAAAATTGATATTCTGTTTACTGATGATAAGCTGTCAGAAGAAGACGTAATTTACCAAGAAATTGGTCAATTTGAAGTAATGGCTGTCTTGCCAAATAGAGAAGCATCTAATCAGCAACTATCAAAACTACAGGAACACGTTACTGATGGGAAGAAAGGAGCCATGCCCTATTTACTGCCCGAACAATTTAGCCTCTTTACGCTGCTAACTTACCCTTTGCCACCAGAGCAATTAGATATATTTAAATTATTTTTAACGCCTGCAAATTGTAAACCGAGTAAGATAAAACAAGTGACTAATAGCCATGTCATGTTACAAATGGTCTCTGCAAATATGGGTGTCGCCACCTTACCTGACTGGTTAGTCTCAAGCGTAACCCAACAATCACTCTTTCATTGTATGCGCTTAGGTAAAATAGGTATTCATAAAAAGCTCTATGCTCGTTATGATAAAAACAGTAAACAGATAAACATGATAGAAAAACTTCTGCCTGAAGCTATCAGAGAGTTTGCGAACTTATACTTAAAAAAACAATAAACAATTAAGGTAAACCATGTGGCATCAAACTGAATTAACGTTGAAAGCAAGAAAGCGTGGTTTTCACTTAATCACCGATGAAATACTAAGCCAACTGACTAAACTAAATAAGGTTAACTGTGGGGTTCTTCACCTTTTTATAAAACATAGTTCCGCTTCCATTACGCTAAATGAAAATGCTGACCCTACGGTTCGCTCAGATATGGAAGCACACTTTAATCACTTTGTTCCTGAACGAGCACCTTATTATCAACATACCTATGAAGGTGATGACGATATGCCTGCCCATATCAAAGCAAGTCTACTTGGTAATAGTCTTAGTTTACCGATTAGCCAAGGGCAACTAAATATAGGCATTTGGCAAGGAATATATTTAGGTGAGCATAGAAACCATGCGGGAAGCCGCACGATTGTGGCTACCATCAATGGTGAATAAACAGAAAATGATTATAAATAAAACTCTAATTTTCTAGGGTCCATGTGATAATACTATTCAGCTTTAAATTGTATGGTTCAAGTTAAAGAAAAAAGCACGGAGTTGATGACTATCAATGAGTACTTTTGACGCCTAAATTGAACTATACAATAACAAGATGGATATGTATTCGACTAATCTTCTTCCAAGACATGCGGCCCAGCATAATTATCAAAACGAGAAAATTGTCCTTTGAATGTTAATGGTACGCGGCCAAGTGAGTATTCCGTTACGCTGTATACCAAATAACGACTAATCTTCCTCTAACACATGTGGCCCAGCATAATTATCAAAACGAGAGAATTGTCCTTGGAATGTTAATGGTACGCGGCCAATCGGTCCATTACGCTGTTTACCAATAATGATTTCGGCCATACCTTTAAATTCACTATCATCGTGATAAACCTCATCGCGATAGATAAACATAATTAAATCGGCATCTTGCTCAATAGCACCTGACTCACGTAAATCTGAGTTGATCGGGCGTTTATCAGAGCGTTGCTCCAAGCCACGGTTAAGCTGAGAAAGTGCTACTACCGGTACTTTCAACTCTTTCGCTAACGCTTTTAATGAGCGTGAAATTTCAGATATTTCTAAAGTACGGTTATCAGAAAATTGCGGTGCACGCATTAGTTGTAAGTAATCAATCATGATCATAGAAATACCACCATGATCGCGATGAATACGCCTTGCTCGCGAACGTACTTCTGTCGGCGTTAAACCTGCAGCATCATCAATAAACATTTTACCATTTTCGATTAACAAACCCATGGTAGAAGACAATCGAGCCCAATCTTCATCATCTAATTGCCCTGTACGAATTTTAGTTTGATCTATTCGGCCTAAAGACGCTAACATCCGCATCATGATTTGATCCGCCGGCATCTCTAAACTAAAAATTAATGCCGGATATTCTTGCGTCATCGCAGCATGTTCTGCCAAGTTCATCGCAAACGTGGTTTTACCCATAGATGGACGCGCAGCAACAATAATTAAATCTGATTGTTGCAAACCTGCAGTCATTTTATCTAAATCAGTAAAACCACTAGGCACACCAGTAACACCGCCAGTATCGGTAGAACAAAGCTTTTCTATTCTATCTACCGTTTTTTCTAAAACGGTATTAATACTTTCCGGACCTTCTGATTTACTGGCGCGCTTTTCGGCAATAGCAAATACTTTGGTTTCGGCAAAATCAAGTAATTCTGCACTACTTCGCCCTTGCGTGTCATACCCCGCTTCAGCAATTTCGTTCGCCACACTGATCATTTCACGCGTTACCGCACGCTCACGAACTATATCTGCATATGCCGTAATATTCGCTGCACTTGGCGTGTTTTTCATCATTTCAGCGAGATAAACAAAACCACCTGCATCATCTAGCTTTTGATCGTTTTCTAATGCTTCTGATAAGGTGATTAAATCAACCGGTTCACCTAATTCAATTAAGGCACCAATGGTTTCAAAAATTAGTCGATGTGAGCGACTATAAAAATCTTCCGCCACCGCTTTTTCAGCAACCCGATCCCAGGTTTCATTATCGAGTAATAAACCACCTAATACTGATTGCTCAGCTTCAAGCGAATGTGGTGGTGTTTTTAATTCATCAATTTGCTTATCTTTGATAAATTGCTTTTCTTTGGCAAATTTACCGAATTTTTTATCTGCCATTTACTTAGCCTTAGTGTGAGTATGAGCGTGAATAATTTTAAGAAGGCTAATGTAGCAGAAATCAGGATAAAAATAGAGAGCTAAACAAAGAAAAAAGTTAAAAAACAGAGTAGGCTTTACTCACACGGTAGAGCACTTTAAATCTAAATATTTATTAAAAGTGTTACCCTCAATAGCCCCTCATGAAAACAACAAAAAATGAAAAAACACCTCAGATTTTACTAAAAAACCTTCAATTAGTTAATTTTAAACATAAAAACGATAGTTTTTTTGCTTTTAACCTTTACATGAGTTTTAACTTGTTTATATTTATAAAAGCTTTTAGGTGAGTGGCTTTGTTTTGCTTAGTTTAATTGAATCTTTATATAGTTCTTTTATTGCTAACATTCTTCAATCAACTTACTTTGGGCGCTATTTATATAATGATAAAAACAATATAAGTCATATAAATAGAAGTTAATAGGGTGTTAAAAAAACTTATAGCTGTTAACTGTATTTAACAGTTAAGTAAAAAAGCTATTAAAAACCTATTAAAAACAAAAATAAACGCAACATTATTTTACATTTACAAAAATATGTCGCATATTAACTACAGCCCCCGTAGAAATTGATGGAATTTATTACTATGAAAAACTTAAACGCAATGAACAAAATGACTAACAAAGCCCAAAAGGGTTTTACTCTAATTGAATTGATGATTGTGGTAGCTATTATCGGTATTTTAGCCGCGGTGGCTTTACCTGCTTATCAAGATTATGTTTCAAAATCTAAAGGTGCAGCAGCATTGGCAAAGACTAATGCTGCACGCTTAATACAAGAAGAAGCATGGTCTTTAGACAGTACCAATTCATTAACTGCTATATCAGTAACTGAAGGTGATATTACTGTAACAATAACTCCAGGTACTGCTAATTCTGATGGTTCAATTCCGTGGACTTGTAGTACTACTGGTATTGCATTTAAAAATTGTGGTGCCTAGCTAATTAAAATAATTAAGTTAACTGTTAACTATTTATAATAATACAAATGCTTCTTCGGGAGCATTTTTTATTTATAATAAAACTACTTTTAGCAAAAAGGATTAGCTATGTGGTCAGGTCGTTTATCATTATTTATTATTATTATATCCAGTAGTAACTGGCTACTAGAAGAAG
>Ga0105358_10000828_pt1 | contig 16059 bp, 9 predicted proteins | sample GOMGulsemesocosm_5_FD_83509 | JGI IMG/M metagenome (GOLD analysis project Ga0105358, IMG submission 83509) | Methane-oxidizing microbial communities from mesocosms in the Gulf of Mexico - GOM15C Gulf of Mexico | ecosystem: Environmental > Aquatic > Marine > Cold seeps | place: Gulf of Mexico... | reverse complement strand
CCAAAGGCATTGTGCGTTCTAGCATCGTAGCGAAGGTCCGCTCTGACATAAGGCGCGTCTTTATCCGTTAAGTTAACAATGGTTGCCGAAACGTTAGAGGCTCCATCGTTCAACGCTAAAGAATAATGCAGATCGTAAGTGGTGTGCGATGAAATTTCACGATCATAAACTGTATCAGCAAACGAAGTGCCAAATAACACGTCAGTAGCGTTGTCGGTATAACTATCAATATAAGCAGTCACTAAACGAACATTGTGATTGTCGATGCTGTAGTTAATAGAAAGATTACCTTTCAACTCCTGGATAGGACGAACAAAAGTAGCGGCATTTAAAGAGCCAACAGCGTCAAAGCTGTCTTTACCTTGGAATGCTGCAACTTCGTATTCAAGCGCATAAGAAGCATCTAAGTTTAAGCTCCATAGACCGCCTAAACCTTCGAAGTCATACTTCGCGCTCAAATCCAGACCGTTGGTGCTGATATCTGGGCCATTAACGTACTGAGTGGTTATACGGGCAATAGTCTGACCGCCAGCATCGCAGGTGATGAGGTTAGACACACCACAAATCACGCCGCCGTTTTGTGCAGAAATATCGCTTACTAAGGCATTGGGGCTTTCACGAACGATAGCGTCCTTAAAGTCGAAGCTCCAATAGTCTAATGTGATACTGCTGTTTTCAGTAGGCTTAACGATAACACCGACATTGAACGTATCCGCGGTTTCTGCAACCAAGTCTGAATTACTTAAGCGGTCGACCGCTTTAAATAACAGCTCTTTACCAATAAATTCAAGCGCTGTACTTTGGCCAGTGGTTTGGTTAAGAGAGGGCGCTCTGAAGGTTGTACTCGCAGAAGCTCTGAAGGTCACGGTGTCATTCAAATCCCAACGGATAGCAACTTTCGGGTCAACGGTATCGCCAATCTTACCGCCGTAGTCTTCGTAACGTAGGGCCAACTGCAGGTCAACATTGTCAGCCAGAGGCACGGCTAATTCACCAAAAATCGCCGCAACACTTTGATCAACAGAGTCGTTATCGCCACCGCGTAGGAAGGTAAATGCACCGGTAGCGTTACCGATCGCATCAATACCACCTGGGTTTAGAGCGATATTACCTAGGTTGTTGTATTTGTTTTCAACTTCTTCTTCGCGATATTGAACACCAGCGGCGTAGTTTACGCTGCCTGCTTCCATATCGAACAACTCACCGTTGATAATAAACTCAGCGACCATCAGGGTACTGGTAGTCTCAAGTTCTAAAGGCGACTTCATCCAGTTGAGTAAATCGTCGCTGTTGGCCAAGGCGGGGTCATAAAATTGAGTACCTTCTATGCCTGAGCTGAAAGGGTTGTAATAAAGACAACCGTTTTGGCCCGCGTCAGTACCGGTACAATCTGGACCACCAAAACCTTGTAGAGCAGCAGAATAGCGCTCGGTCAGGTTATCAAAGGTTGAGCCTTCAAAAGTATTCTCTGCATAGGTAAGCGAACCGGTGTAGCCAATGCCGGCATCGAACTCACCTTCAACGCCCGCTAAAAAGCGGTAGGTAGTATGTTCGCGGCTGCCGACTTCTGCAGGGCCAGTAACGGCAACAGGACGACCTACAAAGATTGCGCCGCCGCTGAAATCAGCAGGCTGAGCAAAAGCTCCGTTAGCTGGAATTCCGCCAGTGGTGATACCTGGGTAGTTAGCTACAAAGTCTAACAAACCTGGATGATCGGCTGGTAAATAACGATTAGGATCAGCTTCTAGCAATGGTGGATAAGAAGGTGAGGTTTTCCAATTTGGAACATCGGAGTTAGCGTATAACACTTCGCCAAATACTCGTGTGCCGTTGCTAAACTCGTAGCTGCCTTCAGAGAAAAACTGTAAGTGCTTCTCTTCTTCGATGGCGTTGCTGTAGTCAATAAAGTTATAACCGCAGCGGTTAGAAGTCTGTAATACACCGCCGGCTTCTACACATTCTGGGTCGCGCACAAAACCTGCACGTAAACCGCCAGGTAGGCCGCCAGCACGTAATAGATCGGCATTAGCAGCAGATACGCCACCGCCTGGCTCCATCAATGCAGCAGGGATAGGAATAAAAGATGCAGGATTACCGGTGCTCGACTGGCCAAATAAGGTCAAACCGTTGGGCGCACCAATAGTTGCAGTCAAGGCCGATGGAAGAGTATCTACGCGTGGGCGCACTTGGTCGAGGCGTTCTGTGTTCGGAAGCTCACTGCGCTCGCGGTAACCCAATGATGTCACTAGGTTCCAGTTGTCGCCGGCTAAACCCCATATTGCACCTAAGTCGAAATCGCCATCGCTGCCATCGATATCTTGGTAAGAACCAGAAAGCTCAACACCTTCAAAATCGTGACGGGTCGTAAAGTTTGCTACACCGGCTACGGCGTCAGAGCCGTAAGTTGCAGCTGCACCATCTTTCAATACTTCGATGCGGCTAATAGCCAATGAAGGGATGGTATTGATATCAACGAATGCAGAGCCGTCGTTGGCTTGCGCTGCGGCCGTTACCATACGACGACCATTCATCAACACTAGGGTACGACTAAGACCCAAGCCACGAAGGTTGATGTTCGCCGTACCGGCTGTATTACCAGAAGCAAACTGGTTTGATTGGTTCTCAGTTCCGCTCGAAAACGGCAAGCTTTGAATGATATCTACCGTTGAAGGTGTACCGAGTAAGGTCAGGTCTTCACGGCCAATTGTCGATACTGGAGACGGTGCATCTGTAGCAGCGCCTTTGATGTAAGAACCGGTAACGATGACTTCTTCTAGTTCGTCTGCAGATACAGCCGCTAAGCTTAAACCGGAGCAGGCGAAGGCGATAGCCAGTGGAAGTAGTTTATTGCGATGGGGGATCGAGTGCATACTTTTGTCATTCCTCTGCAGTTCTCAGCAGTTACCTCGCAATGACCGCTTATCGATCATTCAAGAATAATTGTCAGAACTGCATCTAAAACATGATTATTATTCACCGTATTTTTAGTAGCTTACTATTAACCGGTGTCTTTATTTTTTATGCGTCTTCAAAAATAGTACGTAAGTAGTACAGTAATTATTTTATCTATAGTTGCTCATTCAGAGACAGTTTATTTCTACAATAGATAAACATAACTATCGTTGATGATAAGTTTTAGCCTTTTTATTTCCTTAATGACCATGTTTTTTTGACTCTAGGAATAGTGCAAGCATCTTTAAATAAATAAACAAAAAAATACAAAATGCGCATGTTTATAGGTGTGAATCGTAGCTTTGGTGTTTAAGTGATCGTAAAAATACCAAACACGTTAAAAATTAAACAACGAAGTTTATTACTTGGTGTAGAAAACAAACAAGGTAATAATTTGGAAGAGCAAAAAACAATCAGTTCGAATGCTGTAATTAATTTTTGTTTTAAGGGTGAAACTTTAAAAGTTATAAGAAAAAGCCAAAAATCAAGCCTGTTGAGTACAAAAAATGCTCAGCTTATTGGAGGGTTGAGGCTTACTCATGAATTTAGGTTGATAATTTCAGTGCTTTTATTTTCGATACCGCGCTTGATTTTTCTTTGTTGTCAGGCTGCTATCTTTTGTTTTGGTGGCATTTTTCAACTGAAATTTGTCTCGTTAAGATGAAGCGGCTTCCGTAAGTCCGGTAAGCCTGTTGTCGAAATAGCGTGTGTTTGTGGCTTGCCTGCCGAAGTTCATTTCGATGCCTGAAGTACTCTTAATACTACAGTAGTAATAAGTTCTATCTCTATTCGCTCATTTACCTACTATTCCCTAATAGATTAAGCCTGAAATATTACTATAATTCATAGCTATTTTTCAGAGAGCGTCACATCATGAAATCGAGTACTTTTCTGCTTGGCCTGTTAGTTTTTGTGACGGGCTTGTCCACTGTGCAAACTGCTATAGCAGACACCAGCCAAAGCCTAGCGGCAACGGCTAAAGAATGCGAAAACAAAACTCGAACTGAATGTAAGGTCTTAGCCGATACACATTTCGATAATGAAAACTACGAGGCTGCGCTGGCGTTGTACTCTAATCTTTGTCAGTCTGACTTTGGTTATGCTTGCCATCAGGTGGCTTGGATGTATCAAAATGAAGTCGGTGTCGCTCGAGATTTTACGGTCGCGATAAAGTACTACCAGAAAGCTTGTGATTTCGAATATGGCCAGGGTTGTCAAAACCTTGGGGTTATCTACGAATTTTGGCTCGACACCGATACGCCGGTTGAGAAAATTGTTGGCTTGTATAAGCGGGGCTGCGATTTAAAAAATGCAGACGCTTGTGCAAATTTAGCGATTAATTACAGCGAGGGTGATGGCGTCGAAAAAGACATGGAAAAATATCTCGGCCTCACCAAAAAAGCTTGCGCCTTGGGAGGAGAGGTGGCCTGTGAAGATGTTGGTGACCACTACGATGAAACTGGAGAGATGGAAAAGTCACTTCAATTTCATTTAAAAGCTTGTGAGCTAAATTCTGCGTATGGCTGCCAACAAAGCGCTTGGAAATATTCCGAAGACTTGGGCGATAAGATAGATTTCGCAAAGGCGCATATTTACAACACCAAGGCTTGCGATTTAGAGAATGGTGCTGCTTGCAACAATTTAGGCCGAGCTTATATCGGTTATAGCGACACCCCTGATCCCGACGTTAAACTTGACAAAGTTAAAGGCCTAAAATTATTGGTGAGTGCGTGTAATGATTATGAAATAGCGAGCGGCTGCGCTGCTGCAGGTTATGCCTATGACGATGGTGATGGTGTGGATAAAGACCAAGCCTTAGGCCATAAATTATTTATTCGAGGTTGTGATGAGCTTGATGAGCCGGGTGCATCTAGTTGCTTCAACTTGGGCAATAGCTATAAATACGGCAATGATGTTGTTAAGAGAAATAGTAAGAAAGCTCGGCATTACTATGAAAAATCTTGTGAATTAGGCGGCGGATCTGGTTGCGATGAGCTATAGGGCAAGTTTATTATTGCAATTATTGGCCCTTTGTCCAGTGATCAAAAGTTGTCAGTGAACGGGTTTTGGCATGCTTCTCTTTACTACTTATGCTTTATGAGTAATTGAACGTTACCCAAGTACAGCGGCCTTGCTGAGGGCGTAACTCATATTAGCTTGTAAGATCTGTCGTTTGTGCCACGTTATAAATAAAGATGTCAGAATAAAAATACAGGAAGGCCTCAGAATGAAAGTATGGACGACATATGTAATATTATTGGCCAGCTCGATGCTATTACCAGCTTGCGATAACGTTCTGACCGCGCCAATGAAACTTACGCTAAAGTATGTCTGCAAGGACGATGACGAGGCGTGTGTTGCTGCTGTAGATCAGCAATTTGACAGCTGCCATGCCAAGTACAAAAAGTACTGGGATGCGGCCTTAAATTCTAATGCTGAGAACGAAGATGAACTGATGGAGCAATACAACAGTAGGATTACCCTATGCATTGTCGATGACGATGGTAATCCCTATTTCGCGTTTGATGTTGAAGGCTAGGGACGGCTTTAATCGTAGTGTTTTATCGAACGTAATACATTATTTGTGATCTTCTACTTTAGCATTCACAAACTTCACCATATATGAAATCCAAAATACCATACCCACATGCAGTACATCATTCTCGGAAAACCAGATACCCTCGGCCCAAAGTGATTGGGTATAGCCCTGCCATAAATAGCCAAAATACAATACGTTAATCAGCAGCAATAGCAGCCAGCTACCTAGCAAAGCTAGGTCTAGTGGGCTTTTCTGCACCGCGTAGCGCCAGCCATTGATGGCAAACACTAGGAAAAGACTTGGGGTGGTGACGAGTACGAGCAACTCAAATGAGAGCATGAACTTGTCTGCTAAGAGCAACCCCATGACCGTGGTAATAAAATGAGCTGTGGAATTAGCAATGGCGTAGGCTATAAGTGTTTTGCGCCAAGCGTCAGCTGTGCAGGAATAGGCAACGGCAATCAGCATGGCATTGAGATTGGCTGTTTGCAGGAGCATATAGCTAACTTCCCAGCCATTGGTCCAAACACAGGCTTCGCGGCCGGCGCATTTAAGCTCGTAGCTGAATGCCTGGTAGCTGGTGCCAGCTGTAATGGCTGCCATGCCGCCCAGTACCAAAGCTATAGCCCACCATGTTTTGGCCTGTTGCCCATTGCGGGTTTTCCAAAAGCACCAGCCTGCCCAGAGCCACATGAGCCCAAGCAGGTAAACCAGCAGGGTAGACAGTGGCTGATTGAGGATGAGATCGGTAAGCGGTATTGTGGAGCAGGGCATGGTTTGGCACCACTGCTCTGGCGTAGTAATGGGCTGCCATAAGATGGAGTCGAGGCCGCTGTTAAGCGAAGAGAAAAATGGCAGAATCTTGTTCATTACGCGCCTGTTTATGTTTCGATACTAAGTCTTTATTTGAGCGCTAATCCCAAACCTTATATGGCTCTACTCAAATCTTTCCGTCCTCCCAAACCTTATATGGCTCTACTCAAATCTTTCCGTCCTATACTTCAGGATCCCCTAAGCCCTAATATCTTATGCTAAGTCCTAATATCTTATGCTAAGCACAATAGCCGCGCTCAATAGTGAAGTCACTTTGGCTTGGGGTTTATTTGGTGGCGTCGATGCGATTAGCGAAGCCACCAGTTGAGCGTCAACTTATTTAAAAGCTGGCGTAGGTCACCAAACTTAAAGCGGCAATAACGGGGATGAGTACTGTCACCACGGCAATGTCTCGGTAGGCATCCTTGTGTTTGAGCCCCATGATGGTGAACATGGCGATAACAGCGCCCGAGTGCGGCAAGCTGTCGATGCCGCCGCTGGCGATCACGACAATACGGTGAATAACTTCTTTATCAATACCTTGGGCAATATACATAGGCGCGAGGGTTTCCATAAATATCTGCAAGCCGCCGGAGGCCGACGCTGTAATACCGGCAACCACGCTGACCGAGGTGAATAAGGACAGCAGCGGCGGTAGTGAGGAGTCGCTAAACCAGCTAATAAACGAGGCGAATCCCACCGTCTTCGTGACGACAGCGCCAAAGCCGATAACCGCTGCGGTATTCAACAGGGGCATAATCGAATCATCGACACCGTTACCAAAGGTCTGTAATGGCGAGGGGATTGATTTAGGCAGTAATATCACATTAACAATAGCGCCGAGCAGCAAAGCAAAGCTAGGCCAAATAATAGGCTGTGATTTGGCAAATTGTAGCCATGCAGGAATTTGTTCGGGGTTTAAGAGCAGGGAAATAACACGGGGTAGCAGGATCACCGATAACACCAGTAACAACGGTAATAGGGCCGTAAACCAGTGTGGTAGTTCGTCATCCCTAAGGTCGCTTAGCTGGTCGCGTGGGCCAAGTTCGAATTGTTCACCACGCTGAAATGCGACTTTACGTTGCCATTCTAGATACCACATGCCCAGGCCAAACATCATGGCGGCTGCAAATAAGCCCATGCCAGCACCGGCAAATAGATCGGTGCCGAGCGATGAAGCGGCGATGACATTATGAATTGACGGTGAGCCCGGCAAGGCGGTCATGGTGAAGGTGCCGGCTCCTAGCGCAGCACTGGCGCACAATAAACGCTTGGGGATATTGGCTTGTTTAATCAGTCTTAAGCCTAAAGGGTACATGGTAAAGATCACCACAAATACCACGACGCCGCCGTAGGTGAGCAGGGCGGAGGCTAGAACGATCACCCACAGTACGCGCTTTTCTCCCAGTAAACGGGTGAGCGCTGCAGCAATACTGGCCGCGCCGTGACTCTCGCCCATGACTCGGCCAAACAAGGCCCCTGCGGCAAACAATAAGAAAAATTTACCAGCAAAGGTAAAGGCTCCCAATGGGCCGGTGGCGTAATACTGAGACAAGCTCTCGGATACCGATAAACCATTCGTTAGGGCAACCACTGCTGCACAGACGAGAGTCGCAAAGATAATATTGACTCCGCGCAACGCAAAACCGATCAGCAGAGCCAAGCCTAGGAGAAGACCAAAATTTTCAAACATGGGGCAGCCTTATTATGTAAATAGCCATTCTGACACAGATCCCCTAATTATTAGCCTGTCAATCTGGCGCCTTGATGGCACTATTGACCTTTATTGTTGACGCCAAAGGAAAGGTCGAAGGAAAGGTCAAAGGAAGGGGAAAGGCCGTATCGCTGCTCTAAAAATACTCAAGGTAGAGGGGTGAGTAGCTTGCGTTAATCAAGCTTGGATAAATTAATTAACGGCCTATTCATAAAGCGGTAATACCAAGGGTAAGCCTTTTCTATCGCTCGATCATAAACGCTGGTTCAGCTTGCAGTTTATCTTTTCCATTGCAGGGCGGCGGGTGTTTAGCGATTTTATTGTGGCTAAAGTTTCCAACGATAATTTACCCGCTTAAAGCAGAAATACCTTGGGCAGGGTTTGTACAATACTAGGTCATGAGCAGAGGCTCTGCTTTTGGTTACGCTTTTCTAGTTGCGATGGTTCGGACTTGGTTGTTTTACGGTTGGGGGTGGCTTAGTTAAAAAATATGTCTTCTAGTCAAAGCGTGAAAATTCATTCGGTAGCTGTTGTTGAAAATCTCGCATATATATCATGATTTCGCTTCTTTATAATATTCTCCATGTCACCTTGTCTCGTGCTCAGCTGTTTTGTTGTTGTGGCAACGTACTGAATTATCTCCCGATTGATAAGGATGTTTTTAATTGTTGTGTTGTGTTGTGTTGTGTTGTGTTTGGTTGCCACTCTTGTTTTTTATCAAGAAGTCTTGTTTTTCTTGCTGTGTTTTGTTTTTGTGTTGCTAAGGCAACTTAATTCACCGTCTGTATGGATTAATTCTTCAGTTCTCCTGCCTAAACTTTTGTGTGGTTTTAAAATAAAATTTACTTTTATAGGAAGTTATAAGAAAAGCATAAGGTCATGTTTAAGTCTTGTTTTTAGGGGACTTGCGCTTTTATCTTGTCGTCTGTTTTTACAAAACAAATTACTTTTTTAGATTTTATAGTCTTTTCGTTTTATTTCTGGCTCGCAAAAGACAATTAAGCTATTACACTTATTTATACATATCTTCTGTACGTGGTTTGTTATGGCTTTCTATCGTTGTCTGTGGCTTGTTGTTTTTACATTGTCTATATCGGCACTATGCTCGGCGACGGTTAATGCAGCAAATTTTTTTGACTCACGGGGAAAAAGTTTTGTTCGTATAGATGCCGGTCCTATTTTAATTTCAGTTATGGATAAGTCAGTAGATAGATTTCTATGGCGTACATCTGGCAGCGGCGTTTTTAGATTTTATGGTTATGATTACAAAATAAAGGACTACCTGAATGCCAAGGGACGGCAGCTGAGCAAGGAATATGTTGGCTCCATAAAAACAGGTAAAGAAGGCGTAGTATGGGCAGATATTTTAGCTCGAAACTTACTGGGCATAGAAGGAATAACGCAGCAGTACCGATTGCTTCAATTTGATCCAACTAGTGATATTAGTTTAGAGCGCAATCAGGGTGGCGACATATTAACGGCTGGCGGTAAAGGCGATGGGTCTGATTCTGAGCTGCAATTGACGGCGGCTGTATTACCCGCGTGGCATCAAACTTGGGTATTTCGATTTTTAATGCTGATACTGTTTTTGTTTAGCTTGTACGTTTTCTACCTCTGGAGCCTAGGGGGCTATCGCCAGCAGATAGCTGAGCTTGATGGCCAGGTAAAGGATCGTACTGATGAACTTGCCGAGTCTGTACGTGATCTTATTTGTAGCCAATCAAAATTAGTGCTGTGTGGTAAGCAGGCCTCTCTAGGTCGTTTGGTCACTGATGTGGCTCACGAGATCAACACTCCCTTAGGTGTCGCAAAGATGGCATTTCTGGAAGTTCAAGAAAATACCCTTGAATTGATGCAAGAGTTTGATTCCGACCAGATAGAAGATGTGCAAATAATAGCCAGGCATAAAAGAATCGAGCGAAGCTCAGCTGTACTGGAGCAAATTTTTGATCGACTGTCGAAGCTTGTCGACGGCTTTATGCTGTTGTCGGTTGATGAGCCCGATTGGCAGCGAGGTTCATTTAGTGTTGATGAATGGCTTGATGATGTACCGACGCAATTGGTATCTGAATTATCAGATTGCAATGTCCAACTTGAGTTTATTGTCGCTGAAGATTTACAGGTGTTCAGTTGCCCGACGCTGTTAAAACACGTTGTTCTTGAGTTAATTAGAAACGCATTACAGCATGGGTTTTCTGAAGCAGGCCCTAGTGATAATAGGATTTGTGTTCGAGCGAATATAAAGGGCGATGCATTTACGCCGGAGCTAGTATTGCGCGTCGAGGACAATGGCTGTGGCATTCCAGAAGATTTGTTACCGACTATATTTGACCCGTTTACCGCCGCTAAATCATCGAGTTTAGGTTTGGGTTTGCATGTGGTCGTGAACCTACTTCGCAATGTGCTTCAAGCTGAGATTAGTTGCGCCAATATACCAAGCCTCGGTTGCTGCTTTACGGTAACCGTGCCACTGAAGAAAGTGGCGATGACTTGGCTTGGCAGTGATCTGGAATCATAGGCTAGCGCAGGGTAGAGGGCATCGGAGCTTGGGTGTTAGTGAAAAAACCGCTTAACTGAGGTTTTAAGCTGCGGCTATCTCAAGCTAAGAGTCGCAATTTACTCTTGTTGCTGTGGCAATCGCAATGAAATGGGCTATTCTAGCAGTAAGTCCTTAAGCTTCCTGCGGCCTGTAAATGACCCGTCTATTTTGCACCCTTATTCTTCTTCTCTCCTTTAATCAAGCATTGGCGGTAGCCGTCGATGATTACGATGGCTTATTCATGAGCGGCTCCCCCGTCATAAATGAGCTAAAACGAGAGGACCTCAGCACAACCTCGAGCCTGACCTTCGCTAAAGACCATTATGGGAGGCTATGGATGGGGGGGCGGTACGGAATTTCTTGGTTTGATGGATTCGAGTATCACAAACTTAAAGCTGGTGAGGCTACGGTCGGTGGGCAGGCGCCAATTTATAAAATTGTATCAGCCGATGAAATGGGTATGTGGTACCTAAATCACCGAAAGTCAGTGTGTTTTTACTCCTTTTTAGAAAACAAAGAGTACACGGACATTACCATTGGAAAGTTTCATGTTGAAGATATCGTCAGTCTAGGATCTGGCCAGCTTATTTTAGCCACCGATTCAGGTGTCCATACTCTGCAATACAGTCTAGGTGGATTTGAACTATCGGAGTTTTCAGCCTCAACTGAAACGGTGCTGTTCTTATACGTGAAGCAAGAAGATCTCTACTATGCAACAAAGAACCGAATCTACCGCGTTAAGAATTTTAAGACCGTAAATGCAAAAGAAGATCTTGGTTTTAAAGGTAAGATTAACTCAGAATTTGTCGTTGATGATAATGATGTCATCTGGTTATCAAGTGAAGGTGACTTGCTCAGTTTTAAAGACGGCGCGGTTGGTGTCAGAGTAAGCGGAGGTGGTGCAACAGAAATGATGCTGGGCTCCAATGGTAGTTTGTGGGTTGGAACCCGGGGGCGGGGGCTTTGGCTTATAGATGTTGAAAAGGCCGCGGTATCGAGAGTTTATGATATCAATTCTGTCCACGGTCTAGCGTTAGGTGCGGATACCATAAACGCGATTTATGAAGACGATTCAGGCGTTATTTGGATCGGCCGATTTTCCAAGTCTGCGGCGTATATTAATCCCGGTTATGAAGCCTTCTCCAATATCGTCAACAACCCGTGGAAAGATAAGCAGATCTTAGATAATTCTATTTATTATATTTTAAAACATAGCTCTGGAAATATCTGGGTGGGCCATTCTCGCAAAGGCATTTCGATACTGGATAGCAATGGCAAAGTCATTGGCTATGTTCGTACCGCGGTTGAAGTTGATAACGCAAACCCAGCCAGGCCAGAAAAGTCCACGGGCCTAGCTGCCGGATCGGTTTACGCTATGGTCGAAAATGATAAAGGTGAAGTGTATGTCTCAATCGGGGATAAAGGCGTCTACACTGTGTCTGCTGACCTTAATACCGTAAAACAGCTCTCTGAGTCGGGAGCCAACATTGGCAGAAAATTTTTCAATCTAGTCATGGCTAACGATCAAACATTGTTTGCATCGGGTAATGAAGGTGTTTTTACATACGATGGCCAGCACGATGTTTATAAATCGTTAACCTTAAACGGTATTGAAAACTACTCGTCCAGAACAAACCACTCCTTTAGAGATAAGGACGATAACCTTTGGTTTGCCGGTAAAGATTATGTGGGTGTTATACCCGTGGGAGAAGCTGCATTTGCGGCACTGAGTAATACTGGAGATATTACTCAGTTCTCAAAGGATACCGGCATTCGTTACGTATTTCCATCGACCAGACATCATGCTTTTGTTGTTGTGGGCAATGAGTTATTTTCAGCTAATTATAATAAGGAAAGTTCAAAAATCGATTTCGATGTAATACCGTTAAAAGGTAATGTGTCGACTCGTTTCTACGAGGATGAAGACGGGAAAATTTGGTCCTCCCATGAAGCTGGAGATACGATAACTGGGGCATATCAAAAATTTGAGCGGGCGGATGGTTTGCTGCCTTTCGTTGATCGATATTTTGCCCAGGAAAAACTCAGCCGTAATATACAAATCCATGGTAGCAGTGAAGGCCTTGTTGTCGTGAGAAAAAACCGTATCCAGCCTTGGGCCTTCAATGCGCCGATTGTGGTTTCGCAGGTATCCCTTGATGGTGCTGTTCAAGATTCAAGTGAGGGTCCTATTGTCGTTTTACCCGAGCACAACAGTGTTGAAGTTGTGGTGGCGGCGCTTGATTACAGTGACCCCAAATCAAACCGATATGCTTACCGTATGGCTGGTTATCAACAAGAATGGCTAGAGTCAGATTATCAAGGACGTCGAATCACGCTGAATAACCTTGACCCGGGTGATTACCAGCTAGAGATCAAGGGCAGCAACAGAAAGGGCGCTTGGGGCAATCAGCCTAAAGTTCTCCAGTTAACTGTTTTACCCCACTGGTATGAAACCTATTGGTTTAAAGCAATCGTGTTGATTGTATTTTGTGGATTTATCTGGGCCCTCTATAGGCTACGAGTCCGGCATTTAGAACTAAGACAGTTGCAGCTTGAAAACACAGTCGCAACGAGAACAAACGAACTTAAGCACTCGTTACAGGTTTTAGAAAGCACTAAAGATCAATTGATAGAAAGTGAAAAGCAAGCTTCCTTGGGGCGCTTGGTACGGGGTGTCTCGCACGAATTAAATACCCCAATTGGAGTGCTTAAGTCTTCAAACAGTGGTTTATACGATATTGCCTTAAGTACCCAAAAATCTTTTGAAGGGGGCCAGCTAACCCCAGAAAGTTTAAAGCGAGTATTGGACAGCGCGGTTAGTAGTACTGGCTTGATGGCAAAGAACATAGAGCGTATGGCGTTGTTGACCGGGCGGTTTAAGCAAAGTTCGGCAGAAGAGGTGGCATCCGAATTACTGCTCTTTAACGTCAAAAACGTGCTGCATGTAACTACCTTGGATTTCAAAGAAGCAATGAAGCGCATCGGCGTTCAGCTGTTACTTGATTGCGCTGATGATATTGAAGTGTCCAGTTTCCCAATGGTGCTTAGGAATGTCATTTTTGAAATTCTCGATAACAGTTTGTTTCATGCCTTCGAAGGGTATGAAGCGGGTAGTGAGCAAGCCACCATAACTATAAAAGTTCGGCGTACTAGAGGCTCAGGCATAACAATCGTTGTGGCTGATAATGGACGTGGGATGGATGAGGCTACACTTGTCGAGGTCTTTGAACCCTTCTTTACTCGATCTCAAGAAAGTGAAAAGATTGGCCTAGGTATGCATTCGGCCATTAATTGGGTGACCCAAATTTTGCAGGGAACAATTCATTGCCGCTCTAAATTGGGCAGGGGGACTGTATTTGTTTTGAAGCTGAAACGGACCACAAAGAGCGATTCAAATAACCTAATTACGTAATCTAATTAAGCAAGCTAAACAGTAAAGCTGTTTGTTCTAACACATGAGGCCGTCATTGAGCTGTTTTGGGGTTAAGTGTCTAGAGCATTCTCCAGAGCTCTGAAAAGTAAATCGTACAAGCCAGACAGCGAAGGGCTTGATGGCAGTAAAAAATCCCAGGGCTAATGCATGGGTAATCATAGAGTCGCTAGTAGGACGAGTCGCTAGATCTCTACATTCGGCTGATGATTTCTAGGTTGTTGGACTCCGGGTCCGTGACGTGTAACAAGCGAATACCTAAGTTTTTATCATCGTATATACGCCCAGCTTGCACGCCTTGCTGCAACAGACATAGCTTGAGTGTGTCTAGCTTGGCATTGCTGTAGATACCCACTTTTTTGACGCCAGCCCATTGTGATGGCTTTGCTTTGGGCTTAAGCGTTTTCCCCTGTAACACATCATCACGTTTGAATACTTCCACGACGAATTCATCACGTCTCATTAATAGCCCGTCGACAGAGCCATCTGGAAAACTGAATTCTTTGATCGTTTTCAAATTGAATACACGACGGTACCATTGATCTAGGGTGCTTTTTTTATGGGTCGTGAAGGCGACAAACCCAGGTTCAATCGTGACGTTGGCGAAGCAGTTTGGCTTAGTCGGTATTGCTTCGGTATGAGCTAGCACCGGCATGGCGGCGACTAGGCTGGCAATAAGAAGGCCCCTTTGGCCTGAGCCTAGCAATGCTTGCGCTGTATTCTTAATAACGTCGATCATGGGAGTCTCTCGGCTCGGGTAGTGTTTAGGCGTGAGAGTATCTTACGACGGAGCTGTGCTTCTGTATTGGATAAGCGATGAGTTAGCGATTTATCACGACGATTTACGTTGCTGCAGTATACGCTGCTTAAGTTGCGTGTTGAGCTTAACGTTTATGACGCGACAGTTGAGGCGTTGGCAAGGGTGGGGCGCTAGGCACGAAATTCCATGGGGCTGGTTTGGCTGTTGCCGTCAGTATAGGAGCCGGTGCAAATCATTTTTGTAAATTTACACCAACTCAATATCACTGGTCGTTAGCTGGCCTGCATTGAGACGGCATTGCCTTCGCGGTCAAAAATAACATATTGGGCAATATTTTGGCCGCTTGTTAGGTTATTTGTCATCTGGTTTAAAACGGGCTCGGCATCATCCGAAGTTGGTGCAACAGGCCCCTTGCCAGAAAGACTGGTGATCAAAACCAAATTCCAGTCCTTAGAGACCTTGTCAGCTTCTGCGACCAAGGCTGAATATGTTGGGATATCCTGAGGTAATTTATCCACACACATTACCGCGGATACTGTTCCTCTTTGGGTGGATTTATGTTTTTTTGATTCGCTCTCGGCATTGGCGAATAGTAACAATAGCCGCTGAGCGTCCTCTTGCTCGAAGGCAGCTTTTAATAAGTCATCGAAATTAGAAATCATTATAGTATCCAAGGTTTAGAGATCGCTGAAATGTTAACAATTTTGGCTATCCACAAAGATGAGGTGGATCAAGCCTTAGTCAGGGCCGAAGGGTACTTGGGGGTAGGGGGGATACCTACTTGTAGGTAGGTTTGTTGGTGAATTTATTGCTAATTATCAAGGTGGTAGGGGCTAGCACTCTACAATTGGGCGGTTTACTTGTCTTGTAGGCGGTTTTAGCGTTGTTGGGTGGCGCGCGATGTTGGCTTGGCTGGGCAAAAGTCGAATCGCTTATTTAAGGCTTTATAAACACTGGGTCTATCGTTAATATCTCAATACAATAGGGGCATACGGCGTGATGCCCTCAATAAATCTACTTTATTCTTATGTGACCTGTTTATGTATTTAAGTATTTATACCGAATCTCCTGAATTAGCCGATTGCCGAGAGGCTGCAGAGGCAGAAATACTCGAGTGGTTGAAGGATTTTCCAGCTCGCTGCGAAGCTGTACAAGAAGATGAACGCCTAGGCTCAAGGCTTGAGGTGAAGAAAAACTCACAACTTAAAAATCCTTTGAATTTTTTCTACGGAGTCGCCAAGTTCCATAAGCTTGAGTTTGTTATCGCTATGCAGGATGAAGACTCAGGTGATTGGGAGGAAGTCTGCTTCTT
>Ga0105358_10000825_pt1 | contig 16104 bp, 13 predicted proteins | sample GOMGulsemesocosm_5_FD_83509 | JGI IMG/M metagenome (GOLD analysis project Ga0105358, IMG submission 83509) | Methane-oxidizing microbial communities from mesocosms in the Gulf of Mexico - GOM15C Gulf of Mexico | ecosystem: Environmental > Aquatic > Marine > Cold seeps | place: Gulf of Mexico... | reverse complement strand
TAACCATAGGTTTTTCTGAATCAAACGGAATACCATTTTTGTTACAAGTAATGCCTGCTCGCTCTAAGCTTTCTTCTGTGGTGTTTCCTTTTAATCCTTTAGGACGTAAGTCAACCAGCATTAAATGCGTGTCAGTGCCATCAGTAACAATGTCACAACCTCTTTGTTGCAAAGTGCTTGCTAACACTCTAGCGTTACTTAAAACTTGCTTAATATAGGCACCAAAAGATGGCTCAAGAACTTCACCTAAAGCTACAGCCTTTGCAGCAATAACATGCATCAATGGCCCACCCTGTAAGCCAGGGAAAACGGCAGAGTTAATTTTTTTAGCGATATCAGCGTTGTTGGTTAAAATTAATCCACCACGAGGGCCTCTTAATGTTTTATGCGTGGTTGTTGTTACAACATCGGCAAATGGTAATGGGTTTTGATGGGCACCAGCGGCAACTAATCCAGCGATATGTGCCATATCAACCATTAAAATAGCCCCTACTTGATCGGCAATTTCACGGAATTTAGAGAAGTCTATTTGACGAGGAATAGCTGAGCCACCAGCAATGATCATTTTTGGCTTATGTTCTTTAGCAAGTTCTAATACTTGATCGTAGTCAATGCGCATATCATCTTGGCGTACGCCGTAATGAATAGCATTAAACCATTTACCAGATTGAGCAGGCTTAGCACCATGTGTTAAATGACCACCAGCATCAAGCGACATACCTAAAATGGTATCGCCAGGCTTAACTAAGGCTAACATTACAGCACCATTAGCTTGTGCGCCTGAATGAGGTTGAACGTTAACGTATTCCGCTTTAAAAATGAATTTCGCTCGTTCAATCGCTAAGGTTTCTACTTTGTCTACATACTCACAACCACCGTAATAACGACGGCCAGGGTAACCTTCAGCGTACTTATTGGTTAGCACTGTTCCTTGGGCTTCCATAACGGCTTTTGAGACAATATTTTCTGATGCAATTAATTCAATTTGCTGGTTTTGACGTTTTTCTTCAAGCTCAATGGCCATCTGAACAGCACCATCAGTGAAAGGTAGTTTGGCTGAAAAAAAGTGTTCTAGTTCACTCGATGTATAAGTGGTTGTCATGGTTGTAATCCTCAATAGTGAAGTGTTATTGAATCTTTATTCAGTTAACCTGATGATTCTTATATAGCCCTAATTAACAAGTGACTATGTTTATTGCTAAGTCGCATAGCGACATTTCTTTATATTTACTCATCAATAAACCTGTTGGATGTACCGTTTAAATGACTACATCAAATTAATGAGGCTAACCTTTCAATAAACCGAAAAACTTATTTGCCATCATTGTTCCAACGTTTATTTATTGATTGAATGTTGAACTGATATAAAACATAGCAAGCATTTTTATCAATATCAAGGAAAAGTTTCCTATAGGAAACTTTTATTCTTATTTTGTTTGTGGATGTTACTTTGATAGCTGATAGTTTCTTAAAATGGTTTTGTCTAAGTTGTTAATGTGCCACTATTATTTAAATAACGTTTTTTAGTTAGGTAGTAATAGGATGAACAAAGAAGATCAAGTAGATAAATACCCTTCCATGGCTGTTGCGGATAGTGAAAATAAGACTAAGTTGATAGAGAAGGCTACTGTAGGGTTACAGCTGAAAGCTATTCGAACTCAAAATAAGTTAACGCTTGAAGAAGCCAGTAAACGTACGGGCTTAGCACGTTCAACATTATCAAAAATTGAAAATGAACAAATATCTCCTACGTTCAGTGTGATGCAAAAATTGGCTGCTGGGCTTGATATTGAACTACCCCAGTTATTCACAAAGCCCAAGGAAAGTAAGGTAACGGGTCGCAGAGATGTCACGTTAAACGAGCAAGGACGTCCTCATGCAACATTAACTTATGAGCATGAATTATTGGCGACTCAGCTGAGAAATAAAAAAATGATGCCATACAAGAGCAGGGTTCATGCTCGAAACTTTGAACACTTTGGTGAGTGGGTTCGTCATGAAGGTGAAGAGTTTTTACTTGTTTTAGAGGGAGAGGTTCAGCTGTTAACTGAGTTTTATGAACCAGCAAGGCTGGTTGTGGGAGATAGTGCATACTATGATGCGACAATGGGGCATCTTGTTATATCAACAAGTAAGAAAGACGCTTTGATACTGTGGGTTACCGCAGAATAACTTGATGTCCTATACCCAAACCACTTGAAGATGCTGGATTCAGCTGGAATTAGAGGCGTCTTTAGGTAAGGCATTGATTGAAGATAATGGTTGTTCAGGAAAATATGCTCCTGCATTCTCTAATAAGCTACGTCCATGTAGCGTCCTTATCAAAATTAATAACGCAGCATAAAACGTTTCTAAACCAGCTCTTCGGGGAAGGCTGAGCAAATCATACTCTGCGTTGCATTTCTTTTTAAGGGATAACCATTAATACAAAAATGCGCCTTGACTTTAACTTGCTCAGACTTCCTGAAACTCGCATCTTTAAGTGGCTTGGGTATATATGGCGCATCAGGCGCCATAACGAACCTACTAATTTAAATTCACGATTTACATTAGTGCGTAATCAGTTCTTTTTTAACGTTGAGTTTTGCTTTATTTTCTCTATATTTAATTTAGCCAAACTTAAAACCTACAAATTAATCCTTGCATTTCTTTTTCTTTTTGGCTAGTTTGTTTCCTATTGGAAACTTTTGTGGCTTGTCGGTTTTCGATTATATAAATAATAAATCAACAATTAGGTTGATAAAATAAATATAAATTATAAATATATTATTACAGCAGAGAGAGATTATTATGGAATTTTTAACGGGTTTAATTTCCAGTTTGAATAGTTTAGTTTGGGGTGTTCCCATGCTAATTATGATACTTGGTGTTGGTTTGTTTTTAACTTTTGGTTTGCGTTTGATGCCTATATTAAAGTTAGGCACAGGGTTTAAATTATTGTGGAAAGGTCGAATTCCCGATGAAGATAAAAGTGCGAAAGGAGAAATTAGTCCTTTTAATGCCTTAATGACATCATTATCTGCAACTATTGGTACTGGTAATATTGCTGGTGTTGCAACGGCAATTTTTCTTGGTGGACCAGGCGCGTTATTTTGGATGTGGTGTACTGCTTTAGTTGGTATGGCAACTAAGTTTGCAGAAGCTGTACTTGCCGTTCGTTATCGTGAAGTTGATGAGAACGGAAATCACAGTGGTGGTCCAATGTATTACATTAAAAACGGCCTATCAAGTAAATGGGGTTGGTTAGGTGGTGCATTCGCATTTTTTGGATCTGTCGCCGCGTTTGGTATTGGTAATACGGTACAAACAAACTCAGTTGCCAACGCACTTGAAAGTAACTTTGGTATAGCACCTGTTGCTACAGGTATTGTGCTAATGATACTTGTAGGTTTAGTGCTTATGGGTGGCATTAAGCGTATTGGTGACGTAGCAGGTAAACTGGTGCCATTAATGGCAGTATTCTACATTAGTTGTGGTGTTGTGGTGTTATTCGTACACGCTGCTGAACTTCCTGCGGCTATATCACTAATTTTTGAAAGTGCATTTACAACAACCGCTGCTGAAGGTGGTTTTGCTGGCGCTGCTGTTTGGGCTGCAATTCGTTTTGGTGTCGCTCGTGGTGTGTTTTCAAATGAAGCTGGTCTAGGTAGTGCTCCTATTGCTCACGCAGCAGCTAAAACTAATAACCCTGTAGCACAAGGTCTTGTTGGCATGTTAGGTACGTTCATTGATACCTTAATCGTTTGTTCAATTACCGGTTTAGCAATTGTTGTTTCTGGTGAGTGGACATCTGGTGCAACGGGTGCTGAATTAACATCAAATGCCTTTGCCACAGCAATTCCATACGGTAACTATATTGTTGCTATTTCACTTACAGTTTTTGCATTCACAACTATTTTAGGTTGGAGTGTCTACGGTGAGAAATGCGTACAGTACTTCTTTGGTGTTAAAGCTATTATGCCTTTCCGTGTACTTTGGATTTTAGTTGTACCGGTTGGCGCTATGGGTTCGTTAGAGTTTATTTGGTTACTCGCTGACACAATGAACGCACTAATGGCAATTCCTAACCTTATCGCACTAGTATTGTTGAGTCCCGTCGTATTCAAATTAACACGCGAATACTTTGCTAGCGGTGGTAAAGCTCCCGCTGAAATGGCAAAACAAACAGGCTAACCCCCCCCTTTATTTTATCTTATACCAATGCAGTAAAGTTAGTGAACATACTTACTTGTATTGGTATTAACTTTAGGTCGCCTTAACGGGCGACTTACGGAGACTTTATGACTGAATCAACTGAAAAACTGTTAAAAACCCCTTGCTATGATCTTCATCTGGAAGCAGGTGGCAAAATGGTACCATTTGCGGGCTATGATATGCCTGTACAATACGCCTTAGGAGTTAAGAAAGAACATTTACATACTCGTGCCCAAGCTGGATTATTCGATGTCTCTCATATGGGGCAATTAAAATTAATTGGAAAAAGTGCTGCGGCCGCATTAGAAACGTTAGTACCGGTTGATATTATCGATTTACCGCAAGGTAAACAGCGTTATGCATTATTTACCAATGAACAAGGCGGTTTGCTTGATGATTTAATGGTGAGTAATTTTGGTGATCATTTATTTGTTGTGGTAAATGCCGCGTGTAAAGCGCAAGACATTGCACATATGCAAGCACATTTACCAGCAGATGTTGAAATAGAAATCCTTGAGGGCCGTGCATTATTAGCTTTACAGGGGCCAAAAGCAGGTGAAGTATTAAAACGTTTATTACCTGAATCAGCCGACATGATATTTATGGATTCTCGCGTAGTAAATTTTGATGGCGCGGAATGTATTATAGGCCGTGCTGGTTATACTGGTGAAGATGGCTTTGAGATCTCAATTCCAGGTGAGCATGCAGAACGTATTACTCGTTTACTATTAGCAGAAGATGAAATTGAGTGGATTGGTTTAGGCGCACGTGACTCTCTTCGTTTAGAATCAGGTTTATGTTTATATGGCCATGATATTGACCAAACAACAACACCAGTTGAAGCAAGCCTTTTATGGGCTATTAGTAAAGTAAGACGTACTGATGGTGCTCGTGCTGGTGGTTTCCCTGGCGCTGATATTATTCTTGATCAAATAGTAACAAAAGACGTTTCACGTAAACGCATTGGTATGGTGGGTTTAGGTAAAGCACCAGTACGCGAAGGCGCTGAACTATATAATAGCGACGGTGAAAAAATTGGTGTAGTTACCAGTGGTACAGCCGGACCAACAAAAGGCTCTCCTATTGCTATGGGATATGTTCAGACTCAATATGCAGTTTTAGACACTGAAATTTTTGCCGAAGTTCGTGGTAAAAAACTTCCAATGCTAATTCAAAAAATGCCATTTGTTGAGCAGCGCTACTTCAGAGGTTGATATTTACATTGATAAAACAAAAGCATAGCTGACTAATTGTTTCTATTAATATGCCTATATATTTAGATTGTTATTACCTCTGGCTTCTCATTGATAATAACAATTTAATGGGCAAATTTAAATGTAGCACGGTAATCAAAGTATAAGATTTGCATTCGAACTTATCTGAGCAATAGTTATTTGATTGTTTCTAAGTTGTTGATATAAAGTAAAAAATATGTGCGTGGGTTTGTTGATACAATACTTAACAAGCTGAAATATAAATAGCTTAATTCAAATGAGTGGTGAGGTTATGGTTAAGTTTGTAATTACATCATTGTTAATCTTCTATTCTTCACTTTCTTTTTGTTGTGATGAGAGTGTAGCCAAATCATTTTTGGCTACGCTAAAGTGGCAAACTGAAGATTATCCACCTTATAACTATCTAAATAGCTCTGACGAATTAGTTGGAATATTTCCAGAAGTATTAACGTTAATTTATAACAAGCTTGATATAAAGCTTAATATACAAAATATTGCTGTTGTTCCATGGGCTAGATTACTTCAAAGCGTGAAGCACTATCCTGATTATGCTGCGTTTTCAATGGTTACAACAACGGAACGTGCCCAAAAGTATCAACTTGTTCCGTTACCTGTGGTCACTAAAATATCCATTATGGTGTTAAATCAAAATGAAAGTGTAATAAACAACAAAAAACTTGATGAGTTAATTATCGCTGTTGTAAGAGGAGATATTGGTCAGGATTTGTTGAACAGTCAAAACATATTAGCAACACAGGCTGAGACAACATCTGCATTTAGTATGTTACAAATGTTGATACATCAACGAGTTGATGCAATAGCATATTCGGAAGATGTTACTTATTTTCAGCTTGAAAAAATTGACCTTAAAAATAGTGCCATAACACCTATTTATTCATTAAGTGATCAGTCATTCGTAAATTATGTCTTTCATAAAAACACACCAGATTGTGTAATTAATATTTTTGAAGAAACTATAACTGAGCTGAATGAAGAGCGGAAGTTGAAACCCGTTTGGCAAAAGCATTTTGAATCCAATGACGGGTAAATAAAGAGCATAAAATTGCTTGTTAAATTTGTTTTAAAAAGCGTTTTAGAGCTGTTCATAAATTAAATACTGTTACTACACGGTTTATATTCTAGAGGTTTGATATGAAAAAATCACTTGGGTTTAGAAGTACTCTTATTGTTTCTATGAGTTCTTTAATTATACTTTGTTTATTGTTATCAAATTGGATGTCTTACACACATATTCGTGATAATACCGTTGAAAATGTAAATAAAGCATCAAAAAACTTGGTTCGTAATGAAGCAAATAAAATTGAAACATGGTTTCAGTCCAAAGCTAATCTAATTGATGAATTAGCTAATAATTATGTTAATGGTTCTTATCAAGACAACTATGTCGGTATTGCTAAATTGGCAAAAGCTACGGGAGATGTCACTGCTATATATATTGGTTTTGATGATGGCCGCGCATATTCAACCTCTGTGGGTGATGCTTGGGTTGATGGCGTGGCTAAAATTGAACTGTATGACCCAAGAAAACGTCCTTGGTATTCTCAAGCAAAGGTAAGTAAAGTTTTAGATATAACCAATGTATATCCTGACGCAACAACCGGGAATGATGTTGTTTCAATAATTAAAGTGATGAACGATGGTGTCGCTTTAGCTGATATTGAACTAACAATTTTAGGTGACACCGTAAAAGGAATTAATCAACCTGGTGCCATATCAGTTATTACTGACGAGGAGGGAAATGTGTTAGCTTCTACTTCTAGTGTAGTAGTTGTTGGTACTCCGTTTCGTGATGCAGGTATGGCTGAACTTGAGAAAGCAATGCTTACTCAAGATGAAATCATGCAAGATTACACACTAAATGGAGTCGATAAAATTGCCTTTACGAAATCAATAGACTTGGTTAACGGCAAGAAATGGTATTTGTTCGTAGGAATAAATAAATCTGTGGCTTACGCTTCACTTGATAGCGCCTTTAATCAAGCCATCCTATCTTCGCTCATCATGATTGTTGTAGGGATAGTCGTACTTTTGGGTGTGTTACAAATGCTTTATCGTCCTATTTTATTACTCAAAGAAATGGTTTATGACCTGTCTCAGGGGAGTGGTGATTTAACATTACGTTTACCTATTAAGAGCAATGATGATTTAGGTCAAATCTCTACAAATATAAATATATTCATTAAAAAGCTACAAACTTTAATGTTAGACGTTTCACAATCAAGCGCAGATATTGACGGTAATATTAACAAACTTAAAAGTGAGGTAGAGTCCAATAGTAGTATTTTAAATGCGCATATGGATGAAACAGAACAAATAGTTTCAGCGATTGAAGAGATGAGTATTACAGCAAAAGATGTTGCACAAAATAGTAATAATACTGCAGCATTTACGCAAACAACGAATACGCAAGCCTTAAAGTCAAAAGACTCAGTTGGCGAGGCAACGTCAATTGTTGCCAAGCTTGTTGAAGAAGTTGAACATACCGCAGAGAGTATTACTGAAATTGAGCGTAACACTGCAGAAATTAACAATGTCTTAAAAGTTATTGGGGACATTGCAGATCAAACAAACCTATTGGCTTTAAATGCTGCTATTGAAGCTGCCCGAGCTGGTGAACAAGGCAGGGGATTTGCAGTAGTTGCTGATGAAGTAAGAGCACTTGCCGCTAAAACACAACACAGCACAACAGAAATAGAACAAACGCTTTCACAATTACGAGAAGGCTCTAGTACTGCCATTTCTACAATGAACTCTACCAAACAAACGTGCTTAAAAGTTGCCGACTCTACAGAGGTTGTAGCGACAGACTTAGACTCAATTGGAGATTCTGTGAATCAAATAAATGAGCTTAATTTACAAATAGCGACTGCCGCTGAAGAGCAAAGTTGTGTTTCAGGTGAGATAGCCCGAAATATGACATCAATTAGTGATATGGCTAATGAGCTTGTAACTAACGGTCAAAACAGCTTAGAGCAAACTATAGAATTAACCAGTGCTAATGATAATTTAAAAGTGTTGGTTGCTCAGTTTAAGTTGAAATAGGCGATAAAGGAACTTAAATAAGGCATGTTAAACGTGCCTTATTAATAACAATTAGCCAGCTATAATGTGTATACATAAAAATGAATTTTACATTTTTTCTATATTTAACAATTAATTAAATTGTTAAATATAGATAGAAGCAATAAAACTTTGGAATTGATAAAGTATGCAATATGAAAACAGACCAAGAGAGTCTCTAGGGTTTTTTCCAACGCCGTTAGTTGAACTGAGCAAATTAAGTCAAAAACTTAATGGCCCTCGAATTTTTATGAAACGAGATGATAATACAGGCCTTGCATTGGGTGGCAATAAAACCAGAAAGCTTGAATTTATTCTTGGTGATGCACTTGCTCAAGGTGCTGACACTATTGTGACCGCAGGTGCAGCACAATCAAATCACTGTCGTCAAACTGCCGCTGCGGCCGCAAGTTTAGGGCTTGAATGCCATCTAGTTTTAGGAGGAAAGGAGCCTGAGCATTTTGATGGGAACCTGTTGTTGGATAAAGTTTTTGGTTGTAGCATTCATTGGGCAGGAAAAAATCGTAAAGGAGAAGATATTCCTCAAATTGTTGAACAATTAAAAAATGATGGGAAAAAGCCCTATGTTGTACCTTATGGAGGCTCGAATGAACTAGGTGCTTTAGCATTTGTAGAGGCATTAAAAGAGTTAGAGCACCAATGCCAAAACATGAAAGCATCATTTACCCATATAGTTTTTGCATCAAGTTCAGGGGGAACACAGGCGGGTTTAATGCTTGGGAAAAAAATTCTGCAATCATCTTGTCAGATAGTAGGTATAAATATTGATAAAGGAGAAACTGACAAAGTGCCTTTTAACCAATATATTGTTGCTCTTGCTAATAGCACGTCGAAATTGATTGGTGAAAACCATCGGTTTTCAGATGCTGATTTAATTCTTAACTCTGATTATGTTGGTGAAGGTTATGGTGTAATAGGCGCGTTAGAAAATGAAGCTATTTTACTTACTGCCCAAACAGAAGGGGTATTATTGGACCCTGTATACACCGGAAGAGCGATGGGTGGATTAATAGCTATGATTCGTTCTGGAAATATCAAGAAAACGGATAGTGTTTTATTTTGGCATACCGGTGGTGCTCCAGCTTTGTTTGCTTATTCAGATAGTTTAGACCTTGCTTAAATGCTAGCAGTAAACAGTTATACCAATACAATTAAATATGTGATCATTCTAATTTTCCAATAACGTCGTTGCTTTCAATCACACACGCCAGCTATTGCTCAATCAAGCGCCTTGCCTACACGGATGTAGGTACTTAGGTTTTGTCTGGAACTAAAAACCTGTGTTCTTGAAAACTTATCCTCATTAATATCTGATCACTAACTTACTGGTATTGGTATTACTGAAAAATAGATGCGGTGAAGTAGTTAATTTTATTCTATTGCGCTTATTGATTGCCTCATTAATAGTTTTTTTAGGGGCCTTTTTTCATTATCATTTGTATCACCTAAATTTGATTAGATACATAATAATTTCTCTTAGAATAGGGAAAATTTACTATGCCACTTCAGTTTGATAATGGGTAAAAATCATCACCGATTTAAATTTAGACTTAAAAGTTCACCTGAATTGTTGATTTAAATCAAAGAACAATATTCATATATATCATTAACTAGTGTATTTCCTCTTTGGAAATTCGTTAACATTATATTGCTTACTAAGATGATGTTAACGAAATAAACTTTATGGAATAAAGTAATGCATATTTATGAATGGAAAAGCCAATATGATGTTGGTTTGCAATTAATAGACGTTGAACATAAAAACTTAATTGCCTGTATTAACAAATTAATCATTGCGCAAAATTTAGAACAGCACATTGTATTGAAGCTTGCCGATGAAGTAATTGCCTATGCCGAGTTTCACTTCTTGAGCGAAGAAAATATTATGTATCTAACACAATATCCAGAACTAGCATCACATGCAGAAATACATAAAAAATTAATAGAGCAACTTAGGGAACATAGAAAAGACTTGTCAAAATCAGTACATTGTTTACAAGATTTTGTAACTTTTCTAGTGCGCTGGTTTATTGAACATACTCAAACGGTAGACCCCGAAGTAGCTAAGCATGTGCTAAATTATAAGCCCTTACCAAACTCTCCAGAGTATATGATCCAAAAAATAGCAAAAGAGCACTATGAAAGCTAGTTCAACTAAAACAAAGAACTATTAGGCAAGACTATGCTTATATTTATGTTAAAATACGGCGAAAAATTAACTAATAAAGAGAAGTTTCCGAAGTGCCTTATTCCGATTTACTAGCCCCTATTAACGCTTTCTTACAATGTGAAACTCCTGATGCTTGGATTGATGAGGCTAAAAAGCCTGAGAATTTACCAATTATATTACGAGACCACTTAGCGTGTGAGTTAAAAGCAGGGCAGACGGCAATGTTCCTTATTCGTAAGTATGCCGTTGATAAAGAAAGTAGCAAAATACTATTCGAATGGTTTGAACCTTATGAAGATTTTTTATATCGAAAAAAAGGTAGTTTAGAATCATTAGAAAATAAAAATAACCTATCGAAATCAATCCTGCCAAAAAATGATTCACCTTATAGCCAAGATTTAATTGATAAAATGGTTTTATTGATAAAAGAAGAGCTACATCACTTTTATCAAGTTTTAGAGATTATGGTAAACCGTGATATTCCTTTTGATGGCATAACAGCAGGGCGTTATGCAAAAGGAATGATGAAGCATGTGACCACATACGAGCCAAATGCACTTATTGATAAACTGATTATTGGTGCTTATATTGAAGCACGTTCATGTGAACGTTTTGCTAAATTAGCGCCGCATTTAGATGATGATTTAAATAAGTTTTACGTCTCTTTGTTACGCTCAGAGGCCCGTCATTATCAAGACTATTTAGCCTTAGCGGCACAAGTAGCTGGTGATGACAGAGATATTAGCGAACGAATAGCTCATTTTGCTAAAGTTGAAGCGGAACTAATTTCTAGCCCAGATGAAGATTTTAAGTTTCATTCAGGTGCACCGATATAAAAGTATGAATCACAACAGACAATTGGTTTAAGTTAATGGCTTATTCATTAACTCCATACTTGTTGGGGTTACCTTAAGCCAAGCACCTTGTTCATACCAGTCACCAAGCACTATCCGTTTAGCATCTTTATTATTAGCATTTAATTTATGGACTGAAGGTCTGTGGGTATGACCATGTATTAATAGCTGACTATGATAGTTTTCAAGACACTTAACTACTTCGTCAGGTGTTACGTCCATAATTTCTTGAGACTTTACAGAGGTTGCGGCAGCACTTTTTTTACGGTAATCATTCGCTATTTTTTTACGAAAAAATAAAGGTAGGCTTTTTATAATCGCTTGCCACCACCATGAGCGTGATTTTTTGCGAAACTTTTGGTAGCCAATATCGCGAGTACACAAAGTATCACCGTGCATAATAACCACATTTTTACCGTATAAATCAATTAAATCAATTTCAGGTAATAAGATCATTGATGATTTTTTAGCAAAGCGTTGCCCAAGTAAAAAATCGCGATTACCATGAATATAATAAATAGTAGTACCGAGTGCCGACAGGGCAGTCAAGGCTTCGGCAATGGTAGTTAAATACTCGCTATCATCATCGTCACCAATCCAAGCCTCAAATAAGTCACCTAAAATATATAGATGTTGTGCTCGGGTAGCTTCATTTTTTAGAAAGCGTAAAAAACAGGCCGTTATATCGGGCCTGTTTTGTGCTAAATGCAAATCGGCAATGAAATAGGTAACTTGTTGTTTAGTACTATTCATTAGTTGAAAGTGTTACCGAGTTACTCAACAAGTGCCGATTCAATTAAAATGTCATCTTTTGGTACATCACCGTGACCAGAGTAATTACCGGTTTCTACCAGTGCCATTTTATCAATTACGTCCATGCCTTCAACAACTTCGCCAAATACACAGTAGCCCCAGCCTTGAACAGATTCACTTTTAAAGTCTAAGAAATCATTGTCTGATAAATTGATAAAAAATTGTGCAGAAGCTGAATGTGGCTCTTGTGTACGTGCCATAGCTAAAGTACCGCGTTTATTACCTAAACCATTATTTGCTTCATTTTCAATGCTAGCGCGAGTTTGTTTTTCATCTAAACCAGGAGCAAAACCACCGCCTTGTGCCATAAAACCTTTGATCACACGGTGAAAAATAGTGCCATTGTAATGACCTTCTTCTACATATTGTTGGAAGTTTTTAGCTGTGTTTGGCGCTTTATCGAAGTTTAGTTCAATTTTAATATCACCAAGGGTCGTTTTGAAAATAATCATAAGATTCTCTTAATAAATGGGGTATACAAGTTAATGCAAATAAATTTTGCCAAATTGTACCTTATACCAATACAAATAAATATGTGATCATTCTAAATGGACTAAATATTCCAATAACATCGTTGCTTTCAATCCTAATAACCAGCTATTACTCAATCAAGCGCCTTGTTCTTGAAAATTTATCTTCATTAATATTTGATCACTAACTTACTGGTATTGGTATTAACTTAAGATAAAGTGCATCTGCTATGGTGATCCAAAAGGATGCTTGAGGTACAATCTTTTTCAATTCGAATATTCAATCTTTTATTTTAAGTGGAGTCGTTAATTCTCATGTTACAGATATACAATACCCTAACCCGTAAAAAGGAAGTTTTTACTCCAATTAACCCCGGTAAAGTAGGATTGTATGTTTGCGGTTGCACAGTTTACGATTTATGCCACATTGGGCATGCAAGAACTTACATTAGCTTTGATAATATTGCGCGCTATTTACGCTTCTCTGGTTTTGACGTTAATTACGTGCGCAACATCACCGATGTTGAAGATAAAATTATCAATCGTGCTCATGAAAATAATGAAACAACTGAAGAGTTAACTGAGCGTACGATTGCTTATATGCATGAAGATTTTGATGCGCTGAACATGGCGCGTCCGAACCTTGAGCCTAGAGTAACCACACATATGGCTGAAATTATTGCGATGATTGAAACACTAGTTGTTAAAAAACACGCATACATTGCAGGTGCAGACGCTGAGATTACCGGCAAAGGTGATGTTTTATTTGATGTCTCCAGTTATGCTGATTATGGCAAATTGAGTGGTCAAGACTTAGAACAATTACAATCAGGCTCTCGGGTAGAAGTGGATGAGTCAAAAAACAGCCCATTAGATTTTGTTTTATGGAAGTCAGCTAAACCCGGTGAGCCTAGCTGGTCATCGCCTTGGGGAGAAGGTCGTCCCGGTTGGCATATAGAGTGTTCAGCGATGAATGCTAAAGAGTTAGGCGATCATTTTGATATTCACGGCGGCGGCTCAGATTTACAATTTCCTCATCATGAAAATGAAGTTGCGCAAAGCTGTTGTGCACTTGACACCCCCTATGTGAATTATTGGATGCACACGGGAATGGTACAAATTGATCAAGAAAAAATGTCTAAATCGCTTGGTAACTTTTTTACAATTCGTGACGTGTTAGCTAAGTATGATGCAGAAACAGTAAGATTTTTCTTAACAACAGGGCACTATCGTAGCCAGTTAAATTACTCAACCGATAACTTGAGCCAAGCAAGGTCTTCGTTAGAACGTATTTATACTGCGCTAAGAGATATAAATGTACCTGAAGACTTTGTGCTAGATAAACAGTCAACTTATGTAGCTCAATTTAGCCAAGCTATGGATGATGATTTTAATACCCCGCAGGCGATTGCGGTATTATTTGAAATTGCTAAAGAGCTCAATGTGGTAAAAGATGAAGATACGGAGCAAGCAATAAAACTAGCGGCTACTTTGAAAGCCTTGGGTGGTGTTATTGGTTTATTACAATTAGCGCCATCAGCATTTTTGCAAGGTCAAAATGATGATGATGAAGTAGCGGTTATTGAAGCGCTGATAATACAGCGTAATCAAGCACGTGTAGATAAAAATTGGGCGTCAGCAGATGAAGCTAGAGACAAATTAAACGCGATGAATATTGTATTAGAAGATAGTGCGGGTAAAACAACTTGGCGTAAATCGTAAATAAGTTACTAGTCGAGAGTTAATAGTTACGAAGACACTGTACTAAATGTGGCTTCGTAACTTACGGCTTTTTTTGTTCAAAGCTTATACTTTACTTTCCAAATTGCTCACAAGCAATAAGTGTATTTTCAATCAAACTGGCTACCGTCATTGGGCCAACGCCGCCAGGAACGGGGGTGATAAAAGCGGCTTTACTTTTAGCAATATCAAAATCTACGTCACCAACAAGTTTCCCTGACTCTAAACGGTTAATGCCTACATCAATTACAATAGCACCCTCTTTAATCCACTCACCGGGAATAAAAGCAGGCTTACCAACAGCGACAACTATTAAGTCAGCATTCCTAACTTTACCTTCAAGGTCTTTAGTAAATCTGTGGGTAGTGGTCACAGTACAGCCAGCAAGTAATAACTCTAACGTCATTGGGCGGCCAACAATATTTGAAGCACCAACGACTAAGGCTTCTAAACCATGAGGGTTGATACCTGTTGACGCGATAAGCTCCATAATACCTTTTGGTGTACAGGGGCGTAACCCTGGTTGACGCAGGACTAGTTTACCCACATTAAAAGGGTGGAAACCGTCAACATCCTTCTCTGGGTGAATATGTTCAATAATCAAGTTGGCATCTAAGCCATCAGGTAATGGTAGTTGTACTAAAATTCCATCTATAGTGTCATCTGTATTGAGCTCATCGATTAATTGGTACAATTCACCTTGTGAAGTTGTAGTAGGTAAATCATATGAGCGAGAAATAAAGCCAACTTCTTCACAAGCTCTACGCTTACTACCAACGTAAACTTGAGAGGCTGCATCGCAACCCACTAGGATAACGGCCAAGCCAGGGGCTCTTTGACCACTGCTAATGCGTAGGCTAACTTTTTCTCTTACTGAGTCTCTTAGTTGTTTGGCAATGCTTTTGCCGTCAATTAATGATGCCGTCATAATGCTTATATTTGACCTTGGATAATAAGTTTAAATAATAGTAAAGAATCAGCGCTATTTTGCCATAAAGCTAGACTTAGTAGTAGGCATAAATAAAATATAGAATACTTGCGTGTTATAACCCTTGTTGGAAAATATAGTTCAAGGTGGCTTGAATAAACTTTCAGGGAAAAATGAGAGGTTTTCTATTCAACAATTGACCAAGTTGCATTAAAATTAGGCGAACACGTTTTTTTTAAAAAAAAAGGTTTGACTGGGCTGATGCAACTAGGTAATATCCGCATCCGTTGAAAGCAGCTAATTTATTAGTTTGGTTTTTAACAAATGTCGGTGATTAGCGCAGCTTGGTAGCGCACTTGGTTTGGGTCCAAGGGGTCGCAAGTTCGAATCTTGCATCACCGACCACTTTTTCTTTCAGGAGTTATGGAAGTCCAAGTGTTGGTTTGGGTGTCATCAAGTTCAGTCGAAAGTTTGAATTTTGCATCACCGACCACTTTTTATTCTTTTGAATTGAAAAGTAAAGCTTTTGTAGGTAAATGTGCGCCCTTAGCTCAGCTGGATAGAGCAACGCCCTTCTAAGGCGTGGGTCGCAGGTTCG
>Ga0105358_10000823_pt1 | contig 16109 bp, 15 predicted proteins | sample GOMGulsemesocosm_5_FD_83509 | JGI IMG/M metagenome (GOLD analysis project Ga0105358, IMG submission 83509) | Methane-oxidizing microbial communities from mesocosms in the Gulf of Mexico - GOM15C Gulf of Mexico | ecosystem: Environmental > Aquatic > Marine > Cold seeps | place: Gulf of Mexico... | reverse complement strand
GGCTGATAGTGTTGAATTTCTTGGCCTGATTAATAATGAAGAGCCTGATAATTTCCGCGGCAGCATTATTATTTTGCATGGTATGGGGTCAAACCCTAACGCACCACAAATCGCTCACCCACTGCGTAGCCAACTTGCCGAAATGGGCTGGGTCACCATGTCCATTCAGCTCCCCATTAGCGCTCATGATGCATCTATTGATGATAATTTAGCCTTAATTAAAGAAAGTGGCCCTAGAATCCAAGCGGCCTTAAACCACATTCATGAGAACTTTAATAATAGCCCTTGCGTACTGATCGCCCATAGTTTGGGTGCAATTATGGCCACTGATTTTTTAGCTCAGCAAAAAATACCAACATGCGATGCACTCGTACTAATAAGCTTACCGACGCTAGCCTCCAGTTTGCCTGAAGCACAATCAACTGAGCATTTAAGAAAAATATCAATTCCAACACTCGATATTTTTGGCAGCCAAGATTTAGATAATGTAAAAAAAACTGCTCCAACGCGAAAGTTGGCACTAATTAAAAACAACCCTCATAATCGTCAAATTGAAATATCAGGTGCTGACCATGTGTTTAATGGCTTAGATGAAACACTTGTGCGTTCAATACAAAACTGGCTTATGCATGTATTTAAACAACCTGTCCAATAACATTAAAAAGGAACCTTATGATCCCTCTAGCCATTAGTTTGCACGTCCTATCATCCGTTATCTGGGTGGGTGGAATGTTTTTCGCGTACCTTGTCTTACGCCCCATTGCCGCCGTTCAGTTTGAGCCCCCGCAACGGCTCACTTTATGGTCCAACGTGTTTTCCAAATTCTTCCCTTGGGTATGGGCATCCGTTGTGCTACTTCTTGGTACAGGTTTTTGGCTAATTTCCAATAAATTTGGTGGCATGAAAAATATCGCTCCACATATTCACATCATGATGAGTATGGGCATCATCATGGCGCTTATTTTTATGCACGTTTTCTTTGCACCAACGCGTAAGTTGACACGCGCAGTAACAGAGCATAACTGGGAAGAAGCCGGTAAAAACCTTGCCCAAATTCGCATACTAATTGGTGTCAATCTTATTATTGGGCTTAGCGTTATCATCGTTGCAACAGCCGGTCGTTACCTTGTTGGCTGACAAGTATCACCTTATCAAAACTATATGAACCCTATAAAAACATCTCTCACATGAATAAGAGTTTAATCACCAACCTCTTTGCGATTGGCATTATTATCGCCAGTTTTTTTACCCCGCTATACACTGAAAATATTAAAGCCATCGGTGTTTTTGCCTTATCTGGTGCAATAACCAATTGGATTGCTATTCATATGCTTTTTGAGAAAGTGCCTTTTTTATATGGCTCTGGCATTATTCCTGCCCATTTTGAAGAGTTCAAACGGGGCATCCATCAATTGATAATGAAACAGTTTTTCACCCAAGAAAATATCGAACGCTTTCTACAACGCGAAGAAGATTCTGCCCAACAATTATTTAATGTAGACCCTCTACTTGACCGTCTTGATTATGACAAACTCTTCCAAGGGTTAGTTGACGCCATTGCCGAGTCATCATTTGGTAGCATGCTCGCTATGGTCGGTGGCGTTGCCGCACTTGAACCACTAAAAGACCCTGTTTGTAAAAAAATTCGCTTAACACTGACCGAAATGACTGAAAGCAAAGCCTTTGTTGAAGCCATACATGAAGGCATTAATGCGCAACAGATAAGCGGGGACCTCATTAATGACATTGAAGCCATTGTCGAAAAAAGGCTCAACGAATTAACCCCTGAGATGGTCAAAGAAATTATTCAACGGATGATTAAAGAACACTTAGGTTGGCTGGTTGTTTGGGGTGGTGTATTCGGTGGTCTAATTGGTCTTGGCTTCAGCATTATTTAGTATACGCAAGCGAACACCAAATCAAAAAAGCATCAATCCGCAACCCGCAATACTAACGCTACACGCCTATTTCTACCACGCCCGACGTCATCTTTATTGCTTGCTATCGGTCGGGTGTCGGCATAGCCAATAGCGCTTAAACGTTGTGGGGCTATCCCACGACCTATCAAATACCGTGTAACACTAGTGGCTCTAGCAGATGATAACTCCCAGTTTGATAAATACCTTGGTGTGGAAATCGACTGATTATCGGTATGACCTTCCACTAAAATATGCCAAGGACGCTGCTTCAACATAACTGCTATTTCATTCAACACCTGTTCACCTGAGCGACTTAACGTAGCATCTGCAGGAAAGAACAAAATGCTATCACTCATCGCTAATTTAATGATGTTCTGTTCTTCTACCACGCTAACACGGTCTTTTAAGTGACTGAGGTAAATCTGATCTAAAAAGGCATTATTGTCAGGCCTTTTCTCTACCGATATTATTTTTGATGCTTGCTTACCACCTTCCTCCACTTGCTGGATTTTCTGTTGTTGATAGCTCAACAACAATACAAATAGTGTCACCATTAGCAATAATAGGTCGATATAGCTGACCGCCCACGATTCGCTATCATCTTCGGGCAACAACGCTTCATCACGTGGAGCAGTATTTGACCGACGATCAATCGACATGGGAAGCAGCTAATGGCAATAATTTAGAAAACCTACTTTTTATTGCTTTCTTAGTCTCGGGGGTGTTTTCAGCGGGGATACCATGCGCCTCAAGCATATCGCGAATAACAAGCGGATGCTTCTTTTCATGCATCATCACTAGACCTTCTAATAAGACATTTAGGTGCGCCGCGTGTTCTGCCGTTCTTTTTTCCAGCTTAATCGCTAATGGCTTACAAACCAAATTTGCAACAACTAAGCCATACAATGTCGTTAGCAGTGCAAAACCCATCGTTACGCCCACTTCATCCAAACCTACATCGCCCAAGCCATAGAGCATATGTATCATACCGAGCAATGTTCCCAGCATGCCAAATGCGGGAGCGTAGCTCGACATTAAGCGTAAAATTTGTGACTTTTCCTGATTGGGTATTAACAAGCGAGCTCGTTCTTTTCGCATAATGTTATTCACATCATCTAATGGGCAGCGGTCAAGAATAAGTTGAACCCCTTTTCTTAACAACGGCTGTTGCGCTAATTTAATTTCTTGTTCAAGCACCCTCGTTTGTGAAGATCGATACAAATGTGCACAGCGGAGTAATTGTTTGAATTCCGCACGTCCTTGAAACGCCCTTGCTTGTCCTCGAATGATCTCGGGTAATTCACGTAATAACTGTAAAACTTTATGTTGCGGCTTACTGAGCATCACAGCACATAAAGTACCACCTAGCACCACCAACAACCCTGGAACATTGATCAATGCAAACAAATGGCTGGGAGAAATCAACACAACCACCGAACCCAATAACATCAACAGCGTTACATTAAAAACAGTAAAAAATCGCATCACCTAACACCTTCATCTATTAACATTAATAGACACAAAGCAATTGATATGCCGAAACTATAATTTATTTAATAAACAAGCAGTTAAATGTTTTTAATGACTCAGAAACCTTATTTTATCAGCTATTTAAATACGTTAGCGGCAGCCCCTTGCCGCTTAACCAATAATTAATCGCGGAAGTTCTTAAACTGTAAGGGAAGGCCTAACCCCGCAGCCTTAAGCATTGCCATTACCGTTTGTAAATCATCACGTTTTTTACCGGTGACACGAACTTGCTCTTTTTGAATTTGCGCCTGAACCTTTAATTTTTTTTCTTTAATCAGCTTGGTTATTTTCTTAGCTGACTCACTATCCAGACCTTCTTTAATAACAACCTTTTGACGCACCCTTAGGCCTGACTCTTCGGCCAGTTGCACATCCATACAATCAACATCAACACCACGGCGAGATAGTTTTATACGAAAAATATCCAGCATTTGCCCCAATTGAAATGTCGATTCACCACTGAGCGTGACATCGTGTTGAGCCAATTCAAAAGAAGCATCCGTTCCTTTAAAGTCAAACCGCGTACTCACCTCTTTGTTTGCCTGATCAACCGCATTAGTTAATTCGTGCATATCAACTTCTGAAACCACATCAAATGATGGCATAACATCTCCTATTATCTATAACATGGAGGCTATTCTATCGGTCCACAGATGAAAATCCAATCGACCTATCATCACTACAAAAAAGTCTAACCAGAAAATGCTTTAAGTTGTAATTCATCCAGCATCGTAAACATTTCAGCTTTAATTTTATAAAGTTCTGGGCATTTTTGCTGAGCAAGCTCCACTTTTCCGTTGATATACAAATGAATGATCTCATCCCCAACACTATGTAATAGCCGATGAATCGGGTCAATGCGTTTAAATACATCTAAATCGCTAAATCGTTGATGCCCGTCTGCGTGATACCACTGCCCAAAACGACACTTTGATTCATCTGCTAGGCAGGCATCTTCTCTTGGTAACGTTGCATCTTCAATACGCATAATGACATTCTCTAGCCATTCTTGAATGTCGTACTGCGCTACAAGTAACGGAAAACCTTTTAAATCCCACTCGGATTTTGACCAAATTTGCCATTTGGGGTTAGCCACAAACTGCTCAGCCCAAGCAACAATATCATCAGCAGGCATTGGGCGAGCAATACCATTTCCTTGTGCTACATTACAACCTAAACGCATCAACAACGCGCCTTGCTCGACCGTTTCCACACCCTCGCCAACAACCTCCCGCTCAAAAGTAACCGCCAAGCTTGAAATCGCCTGAACAAGTGCCAAATCCTCTTTGTTATTTAAAATATCGCGTATGAATGATTGATCAATTTTTATCACGTCCGCCGGCAAGCGCTTAAGGTAACTGAGCGAAGAATAACCCGTACCGAAGTCATCTAAGGCAAAGCGAACACCTAACGCCCTACAATCTTCAATCACCGTTTGAACATGCTGAATATCGCCTAGCGCAACTGATTCAAGAATCTCTATTTCCAACTTTTCAGGCTTAACATTTGGGAATTCGCGCAGCATACGCTTAAGCCTAGAAGTGAAATTAGGCACATGGAAATGTTTTGCTGCAATATTGACACTCATCGACCAGTCATAGCCTTGGCAGTGCCATTCACCCAGCTGTGTTAGCGCCGTTTGCAGTACCCATTCACCAACTGCCGTAATCAAATCATGCTGTTCAATGTAAGGTAAAAACTCTAAAGGTAGAATCATTCCTTCTTCTGGATGTACCCACCTTATCAGCGCTTCCATACCCATAACATTTGCTGTGCGCATGTTTACTTTTGGCTGATAGTACAATTCAAACTCTTTATCAACCAGAGCCTGCTCTACCCGAGTGATAAGCTTTTGTGAACTACTGACTTCTTGATCTTGCTTAATATCAAACCAATGCACTCTATTCCTACCTGCTTGCTTAGCAACAAACATGGCTTGGTCAGCATGCCTTAATAAAGTATCAGCATCCGCATCATCTTCTGGGTACATGGTTACACCAATGCTACAAGAGATGACGAAGCGCTTACCCTCTAAAATATACGGCTCTGCAATGGCCGACCGAATACGCTGAATCGCTTGAAAAAACTCGGGTTTATTATGCATATTACCTAACAATAAAACGAACTCATCCCCACCTAGGCGTGCAACTGTGTCATCTTGCCTTAAATGCTGTTTTAATCGACTGGCTATCTCAATTAGCAATAAATCACCTACCGCGTGACCATACTTATCGTTAACTGGCTTAAATTCATCAATATCCATCATGCACACAGCCAGCAACTTATTGTGCCGGTCAGCTGTAAATAATGCGTGCTTAAATCGGTCTGCTAATAATGTTCTATTAGGCAAGCGTGTTAAAGCATCGTGTGTTGCATGCCACTCAAGCTCGTTATCCACAACCTTCTGACCAGAAAACTCGACGAGCGTAATGACATAGCCTAATATCGAGCCATCCGCTAAGCGTTGAATATTTGACGAGCCTTTAGTTTTAATGCGCAATCCACCATTTGAAATCAGTAACGCGCCCATTGGAAACTTACGTGATACTTGGTCAGTGCTATCACTAGCGTACTGATGGAGGAGGAGTGGCTCACCCGACACCGTATCAATCAACCTTATAACCTCTTGCACCGATTTTCCTACAGCATTAAATATAGACCAGCCAGTAAGTTGGCAAGCAGCTTTATTCATGTATGTCACTTCGCCTGAAGAAGATGTGGTTATAACACTGGTCTCTGTTGCCTGTGCATGCAAAGCAACGACTTCTTTTTTTGGCTGGAGAGCATTTTGCCAATGCTTCAAATGTGACAGGTCAATTAAGCTCACTTGATGAATAACACAGTCATGTAGCTTAATTAAGCTCATCACAACTTCAACTGGAAACGTCTCATCAGTATTATGCTTTTTACAAATACACTCTATGCTTGCCGTACCTTCAGCATCCGCTTCATGCACAAGGTCTTCAAATAATTTCTTTGATGTAACCCCATTGGGTTGTATAGTTGGCGCAAGGTCATGCAAATAAGCGCTGGCAAAAGCATCTGCGGTGGATACGGCAAACATTTTTAACGTTGCATTATTTAGATCAATGACCCCGTCTTCATCGCAAATGATACTGGGGTTAGGGCTTAGATCAAACAACTCACGGTAGTGTTTTATATCCTCACTAAAGTATCGTCGTTTAAAACCGTTTTCTAAGCGTAATTTTTCTATTTTTTCATCCATAAAATTATAGAGACCAAATCCTTAGTTCCCTTTTAATTAACCTATTTGAAGCTTAGTCTAACCTCGCCAAAAAGCAATAAAACTTTTAAAATACAAACTGTTGTCTTTTTCAACCAATCTAATTCATTCTGCTTTCTTCCGCATATCACGAATGGTGTCGTACGCTTCAGTAATTTGCTGTGTTTTCTCTTTTGCAATTTTCATCATTTCATCCGGCAGGCCTTTTGACACCAATTTATCTGGGTGATGCTGGCTAACTAAACGGCGGTAAGCTTTCTTAACCTCTGCGTCGCTTGCTGACTCATTCACGCCCAAAATTGCATACGCTTCTTCGGGCGTTGACCGACTTTGTTGATGTGTTCCACGTCGCTGACTTGCCCCCAACATACGCTTTAGCTGCTCGTAGGCAAACTGTGGGATACCTAAATGCCCACAAATATGCAGTAATATTTGGTCTTCCGTATCGTCAAGTACGCCGTCGGCATAAGCGGCTTGGAGTTGCACCTCAATAAACATTCGAATTAAATTCTTCTGCCGCTGACAAGCCTGCTTAAATTCATCCAACTCAGTATCTAAATTAAAACCCGCTTCTTTACCGCGATTAAATTCAGCAACGGCTTCTTTTTTCATATCAGCTGACAGCTCCATTTGTGCCATCACCCGCTGTGCCATTTGAATTTCTTCTTTCGACACCTGCCCATCCGCTTTAGCAATATGCCCCATAATTGCGAATGTTGATTTAAAGAAGACCTTTTTAATTCGTTGCTGACGTTCTGGATCAAATGGGTTTTGCGCCATACCAATATCAAATCGGTGGCCAATATAAATACCCAATAGCGCACCTAACGTGCCGAACGTCATATAACCAAAAACTCCGCCCAATAATTTACCTGTCCATCTCATCGTTCCACACCTTTTACTTGCATAATTATTAATAAAATTAGATGATTAGCAGCTTTTTCATCATGCGAACTAATTAAATGACAATTCCAGCTTCACTACTCGATGCCAATCTAAACAGCTTGCCACTTATCCATAAAGGGAAAGTCCGCGACATTTACGACATTGATGACAAACACATGTTAATTGTTACCACCGATCGTTTATCTGCTTTTGACGTTATTCTACCCGATCCTATTCCAGGCAAGGGCATTGTGCTAAATGAGGTCTCTAACTTTTGGTTTAAAAAGTTAGCCAACTTAATCCCTAATCAATTATCTAAGCTAACGCTCGGGCAAATATTAGATAATGAAAAAGATTGTCAACGCCTCGAGAAACGCGGCATCATTGTAAAGAAGCTAAAACCACTTCCTATTGAAGCCATTGTTCGTGGTTACTTAATAGGGTCGGGTTGGAAAGATTATCAAAAGTCAGGACAGGTTTGTGGCATTCAATTACCGGCTAAGCTACAACAGGCCTCTCAATTACCAGAAGCCATCTTTACGCCCTCAACAAAGGCCGCCGTTGGTGAGCACGATGAAAATATATCTTACGAACAAACCATTGAGTTATTAGGTAACGACCTTGCTAAACAAGTTCGAGATATCAGCTTAACGCTATACACAACTGCGGCTAAATACGCGCTAGAACGTAATATTATTATCGCTGATACTAAATTTGAATTTGGTTTAGATGACAACGGTGTACTACACCTAATTGATGAAGTACTCACGCCCGACTCTTCACGCTTTTGGGATGCAAAAAAATACAAAGTAGGTACAAGCCCAGCAAGTTTTGACAAGCAAATTGTTCGCGATTATTTAGAAACTCTAGACTGGGACAAAACTAACCCTGGACCAGCCTTACCAGCGGAGATAGCAGATAAAACTGCCGCCAAATATCGCGAAGTACAAACATTACTAACTGAATAAGCTTCCTGCTTAAACGTAAAAAAGGGCGCCTATGGCGCCCTTTTTTATACTGTCTAAGAGTGTCTTTCTATTTATTAGTAAACTCTGGATATGCTTCCATACCACATTCACTAAGGTCAACACCTTCGTACTCTTCTTCAGCTGAAACACGAATGCCCATCACTGCTTTCAGAACACCCCATACGATGAAGCTTGTTACAAACACCCAACCAAAGATTGTCGCTGCACCGATCAATTGACCTGAGAGGCTAACGCCATCATTTGTTAAAGGCACCAATAAAAGGCCTAACAAACCACAAACACCGTGGACTGAAATCGCACCAACAGGATCATCAATTCTCATTTTATCCAAAGTAACAATTGAGAGCACAACCAATACACCACCTGCAGCACCAAATAATGTTGCTTGAAGAGCGGTTGGTGTTGAAGGTTCAGCGGTAATAGCAACAAGACCTGCTAACGCACCGTTTAGCAACATCGTTAAGTCAGCCTTGCCAAACATCAAACGGGCAACGATAAGCGATGCGATCGCACCACCTGCAGCAGCCGCATTTGTGTTTAAGAAAACCATCGCGACTGAGTTAGCGCTAGCAATATCACCTAACTTAAGTACTGATCCACCGTTAAAACCGAACCAACCCATCCATAAAATGAACGTACCCAATGTGGCTAATGGTAAATTTGCACCTGGAATGGGATGAATTTCACCATTTGGGCCATATTTACCCTTACGAGCACCCAGCAATAAAACACCGGCTAAAGCAGCTGCCGCACCCGCCATATGCACGATACCTGAACCCGCAAAATCTGAGAAACCTAAGTCACCCAAGTTATACAGTCCAAAAACATCATCGCCATTCCATGTCCATGCGCCTTCCATAGGATAGATAACGCCTGTCATCACCACTGCAAATGCTAAGAAAGCCCAAAGCTTCATACGCTCAGCAACGGCACCTGACACGATAGACATTGCTGTCGCAACGAACACCACTTGAAAGAAGAAGTCAGAAGCATTTGAGTAAACAGCACCACCATCAAAGCCAGCTTCTTTAGATTCAGCCAATACAGTCGCTGTCAGAGCATCTGCGTTCGCTGCTCCATCAAGTTCAATGCCGCTCAACATAACACCACCGCCGTACATAACGTCATAGCCGTACACTAAGTACATAATGCAAGAAACGGCATAAAGCGACACGTTCTTCGTTAAAATTTCTGCTGTGTTTTTTGAACGGACAAGGCCCGCTTCTAACATCGAGAAGCCTGCTGCCATCCACATTACTAGCGCACCACACATTAAAAAGTAAAATGTGTCGACCGCATATTGTAGTTCTAGAATTTGATCCACGTTTAGATCCTCCAATTATTTTAAATTAAAGCGCTTCTGCGCCAGTTTCACCGGTACGAATGCGAACTACTTTTTCAAGCTCGGTAACAAAAATTTTGCCATCTCCGATTTTTCCTGTGTTTGCCGCTTTAATAATTGAGTCGACTGCTTGTTCAACTTGATCGTCAGACAATGCAATTTCAACTTTTACTTTAGGCAAAAAATCCACGACATACTCAGAACCACGATAAAGCTCAGTATGTCCTTTTTGGCGACCGAAACCTTTTACTTCAGTGACGGTAATGCCGGATACGCCAATATCAGACAACGCTTCACGAACGTCATCTAATTTAAAAGGCTTTAGTACAGCTGTTACTAATTTCATTTTCATTCCTCGTTTCTTTTTTGTCTTATGACGGAGCTTAATAGAGCACATCACGTGCCAAAAAAATTAATTATTACAATATCAATGAGTTACATTAAAATATTTAGATTCTCTTTAATATTTCATTTATCCTCGCACCATAATAGTGCGGACATTGATAACGCTGTCTAATGTTCATAAATTTGGAGCTTTATTACACGCATAAAAAAACGCCCCTCATAAGAGGAGCGTTTTTAAAACGATTAAACGCTTTAAACTTACAGAGACTTAGAAACAGTCAATACTAAGTTAGGATCATCGTTATTTGCTGCATCTGAATTATCAACATCAGAATAAGCTACTTCAACATCAACACCCATGTATGAAGTAGACGCTGCTAACTTCCAGTCCCAGTAATCGCCTGAACCACTGTTAAGATCGTAATAGCCAACGTGAGCAGCCAAAGCAACACCAGCATATTCACCTAACTCTAGACCTAAGTCTGTGTAGTTACCGTAATCAACGTCACCAATGTCATCGCTGTCATTATCAATACCAAAGTATTGAGTCAACGTAGCTGGACCAAAAGAAACACCAGCGTAAACTTCAGTAAAATCTGTATCAGAACCAGAAGTTGGGTATGCATAGTGCAGAACACCAACATCAATACCAACACCTTGGAATTCACCAGCCCAACCAGCATAAAGGTCAATTTCTACACTTTCGTCAGAGTCATCCTGATTGTTACCACCACCAAAATCAACGTTTGAACCCCAAATACCAGCATATAAACCGTTACCTAAGTCCGCATCAAACCCACCTTGAATTGCCGGCGCACCGTCAGTTTGTGAAATACCACGCCATACGTAATCTGTTGTTAAAGCAACATTGCCACTTAACTCTATGGCACTTGCTGCACCTGATGCTACTAACAAACTAGCAATAGCTGTCATTTTTAATGCTTTCATTTTCGTTCCTTATTGTTATTAAATTATGATACTGTTTATGCTGAATTGTTTTGACACACAAGTTCGGCATTCATGTTGCTATTTTAACACAAGGAACGAGCTTATACGGTCGGCACTTTGTAGAAAAAACAACAAAACTGCACCGATAACGGCCTTTTTGACTTATTTTTGCATTAAATTGGTGCGTTAACTTAATTTTACACTTTAAAACACTCATGATTGACTCAAATACAATTGAAAACCTTGCTAAGTCACTAAGCGACCACTTGCCTAGTAGTTTTACAACGATTAAAGATGAAGTAGAAAAGAACTTTAAGTCTATTTTGCAGCAACAATTCGCTAAATTAGATTTAGTCACACGCGAAGAGTTTGATGTGCAAAATGCTGTTCTTGCGAGAACACGCGAAAAACTCGAAGCACTTGAACAAACACTAATTGAACTTACCGCCAGCAATAAGTAAACAAACTCTTTTAATCATGACAACAAGGAAAGGATTCCACCATGTCACTTGCGACTATATATACACGTAGCTCATCCGGCATTAGTGCACCATTAGTTACCGTTGAAGCACATCTTGCGAACGGCTTACCTAGCCTAGGTATTGTTGGTCTCCCTGAAGCGGCCGTCAAAGAAAGCAAAGACCGCGTGCGTAGCGCAATCATAAATTGTCAGTTTGAGTTTCCTGCTAAACGAATCACCATTAATTTAGCACCAGCCGATTTACCTAAAGAAGGGGGTCGGTTCGACTTACCTATTGCGCTTAGTATTCTTGCCGCTTCAGGTCAAATACCTGATAACGATCTTATTAATTATGAATTTCTCGGCGAGCTATCATTAAGTGGTGAATTAAGGCCTATCAAAGGCGCATTACCCACGGCCATTGCATGCCAATATAGTAAGCACGTACTGTGCCTGCCCACTCAAAACCAGCAAGAAGCCTCACTCATCTCCAATGTTGAAATTTTAGGCGCTCCTCATCTTCTAGCCGTTTGTTCGCACCTTCGTGGCCAGCAAGAGCTCCCTCTTTACGTTCCAAAAAGTCATTTAACTAAAAGCTCTCCCAATACTCCTGACTTTTCTGATGTCCATGGACAGCAACATACGAAACGTGCTCTAGAAATTGCAGCCACTGGGCGTCATAGTTTACTTATGCTCGGGCCACCTGGCACAGGCAAATCTATGCTCGCATCACGCCTACCCAGCATTTTGCCACTGCTTAACGAACAAGAGGCTGTTGAAACCGCCTCCATTTACTCTATTAGCCAGCACAAAATTGATACAGAACTATGGCAAATACCTCCTTTTAGATCACCCCATCACACCGCATCTTCTGTTGCATTGGTAGGTGGCGGCAGCCAACCAAAACCTGGCGAAGTTTCCTTGGCACATCATGGTGTATTATTTTTAGACGAGCTCCCAGAGTTTGACCGTAAAGTGCTTGAAGTACTACGCGAACCCATTGAAAATGGAAAAATATCCATCTCGCGTGCCAACCACCAAACTGAATTCCCCGCCCGTTTTCAACTAATCGCCGCTATGAATCCCTGTCCCTGTGGGTACCTTGGTGACGCATCTCAACGATGCCAATGTAGCCCCGTTCAAATCACCCGCTATCGCAACAAAATATCTGGCCCATTACTCGATAGAATAGATATGCACATTGAAGTTCCGCGCATTTCCAGCGAGATGCTTCGAAAAGGCTCTACCGATGGCGAAGAAAGCAGCGCGACAATTGCACAACGGGTGCTTCAATCTCAAAATCAAGCACTCAAGCGACAAGGGCAACCAAACCACCTATTATCAACCTCTCAAATTAAACAACATTGCCAAATCAGCGATGCTGATCATCAACTTTTAGAACAAGCCATAGAGAAGCTTGGGCTTTCACATCGTGCTTATCACCGTATTTTGCGTGTCTCTCGTACCATCGCCGATATTGACCGTCAAACTAACATTCAACGTCACCACTTAACCGAAGCGCTCAGTTATCGCCGTATGGATAAACGCATCACATAAAGCCTCAAAAGCACTGAAAAGATCTGGCAAACACAGTAAAATTCGCTTCCGAATTTAACTCACCAATTCTCCGTGTCCAACCTAAACCCAGAGCAACAAAAAGCTGTTCTTACGATAGATGCTCCTTTATTAGTTATTGCCGGCGCCGGCAGTGGGAAAACACGTGTCATTACTGAAAAAATTTCACACCTCATCAGCACTGGCGTTGCAGCAAAACACATTACTGCCGTGACCTTTACTAATAAAGCTGCGAAGGAAATGCGCTCGCGTGTTGAAAAACTTTGCTCATCTAAAAAGACCAAAGGCATTCGCATTTCAACTTTCCATTCATTAGGCCTCGATATTATTCGTAAAGAGCACCTTGCACTTGGACTTAAAAAGAACATCAGTATTTTGGATGAGCAAGACAAATTTAAAGTGCTTCAAGATATTTTAGAAAACAGTCAGCATCAACTCGATAAAGCACAAATATCGCCACTATCATGGCAAATATCAGACTGGAAAAACCAAGCCGTTTTACCGGCTCAAGCCATGTCTCTTGCTGAAGACACTCAACAACAACTTGCCGCCGCACTTTACGAACAATACCAGCGATATAACCGTGTTTGTAATGCCATCGATTTTGACGACTTAATACTAACACCACTTATTTTATTTAAAGAACAGCCCGAGGTTCTCAAAAAGTGGCAAAACAGTACCCGCTACCTGTTACTTGATGAATACCAAGACACTAATACGACACAATACGAACTCTTCAGACACCTCGTTGGCTCGTTGGGGCAGTTCACCGTCGTCGGCGACGACGACCAATCCATCTATGCTTGGCGTGGGGCAAACCCCGAAAATCTGTTTACCTTAAAAAAAGATTTCCCACGATTAGAAATCATCAAGCTTGAGCAAAATTACCGCTCTAACCAACGCATTTTAAAATCTGCCAACCAGCTCATCAGCAATAATCCACATTTGTACGAAAAAAAACTGTGGAGTAACATTATTGGCGATGAAAAAATCACCGTTATTAAGTGCAAGGATGAGTTTTCAGAAGCGCAACAAATTGCGGCTGAGATATCCCGTGTTAAGTTCAAACATCGCGCCGACAATGCTAACTTCGCCATCCTCTACAGAAGCAATCACCAAGCTCGGTTACTAGAAAAAAGCTTACGCGAACTATCGCTGCCTTATGCCATTAGTGGCGGCACATCATTTTTTTCCCATACTGAAATTAAAGACATTCTCAGCTACATCAAATTGCTCATTAACCCCGATGATAACAGCGCTTTCTTACGTGTCATTAATACTCCACGACGTGAGATAGGCACAACGACCGTTGAAAAGTTAGCGCAATATGCCAACGATAGACACATCAGCCTATTTGATGCATGCTTTGAAATCGGCTTAGAGCAATTACTCAATGAGCGCACATACCATAAACTTCGCTCATTCTGCGACTGGGTCATCACATTGTCAGATCGCACACAAAACGAGAGCGAGCCTGTCGCTATTCTGCATGAAATGATCCAAGACATCGATTACTACGACTGGGTCAAAGCGCAAGCTAGCAGCGATAAGCAAGCAGAAAGGAGGATTGATAACGTCCTTGAACTTATCAAGTGGATTGATAATAGCGCCAAGAAGTCACAAGAAGAACGCAGCTTAGGCGACATTGTCTCTCGCATGATGCTGTTAGATAGCCTAGAGAGAAATGAGGAAGAAGAAAAAACTGATCAAATCAAACTGATGACTCTGCACGCCGCTAAAGGCCTTGAATTTCCATATGTTTACCTCATTGGTATGGAAGAAGGGATTTTGCCACATCAAAACAGCATAGACGGCGAACAAATCGAAGAGGAGCGACGGCTTGCTTACGTAGGAATTACCAGAGCACAACAACAAATTACTTTTAGCTATTGCTCGCAACGGAAAAAATATGGTGATGTTACATCAACCGAGCCTAGCCGTTTCTTAACAGAGCTCCCGACTGAAGATTTAGATTGGGCTGCAGTCAACAAACCGAACCCTGAAGAACAAAAGAAAAAGGGCCAGGAAAGCCTGGCCCTTATGAAAAGTTTACTAAACTAATCTACTGACTATTTTCAAGCATATAATTAATGGCTGCCGTAATATTTTCATCAGTCAATTGAGATGAACCACCACGAGGCGGCATCCCTTTAAAGCCTTTAGTTGCGTGTTCAAACAACACTGCTTCACCTTGCATAATACGAGGTGCCCATGCTGCCGCATCACCTAATTTAGGCGCACCTGCTACACCCGTTGTATGACATGCCATACACGCCGTATTATAAACTTGTTCCGCTGTCATCGGCTCAGCCGCAACTACTACAGGTGCCTCAACGATAGGGCTCGCTTTTTTAGCTTCTTCTAATGTCGTTGCCAACTCGCCCAAAGGTTTAATTCTATTTAAAACCTTCTTTTCTTCCAAGGCTACATCTACTTTATCATCAACCAAGTTAGTCGCTATGATAGAAATAACAATAGCAATAACCACTAATACTCCTATCGTCACACCTAGGTCATTTAAAATTTTCTTATCTTCACTCACGTACTGGCTCCATTTGGTGATATTTTGAAACGATTATAAACCCTAAGCCTATAAACTCGAAATAAAAACAACGCAATATCGCGTCCTTTATTGACTAATCATTATTTCATTAAAATATCACGCTATAATGTCGCATTAAGTTACCAAAGCGCTCGTAGCTCAGCTGGATAGAGTGTCGCCCTCCGAAGGCGAAGGTCGTGGGTTCGACTCCCGCCGAGCGCGCCAAATTCTTGCTCAACTCAACTTTAACGTCAAATTACCGTTTTCCACTTTAAGGTGGTTGAGTAATGGATCCTTACTATGCACGGCTAATATGTTGATACCTAGCTC
>Ga0105358_10000822_pt1 | contig 16110 bp, 19 predicted proteins | sample GOMGulsemesocosm_5_FD_83509 | JGI IMG/M metagenome (GOLD analysis project Ga0105358, IMG submission 83509) | Methane-oxidizing microbial communities from mesocosms in the Gulf of Mexico - GOM15C Gulf of Mexico | ecosystem: Environmental > Aquatic > Marine > Cold seeps | place: Gulf of Mexico... | reverse complement strand
TTTGATTAACTTCTAAGCGAGGTGGGAATATTTCCAATGAATTTGTTGAATAAAATTTACCTGGAGAGGGTAGCTTTTTTAATATTTTTGCAAGCTGTTGAGTAAGCATTTTTAATCAAATAGAAATTGAGTGGATAAGGGAATTATAACCTTAACTTAGGATTGAAGATTTAATAACTCCTTGATTTTGAATTATCTTATGATCACACAGAAGTGACAATAAAACAGTTACGTAGCAAGCTATCCGCCTAATTTTCTAGCATGGCTGTGAAAATAAAATTCTACCTCATACTTTCGGGTATGATTAAACTCTCATTCTTAATCTAATTCTGTAATATTCTGGTTTTCAGATGTGATTTTATCTAATATATTGGATAAGGAATGTAACCCAGGGCTTTTTAAATACTCAAAAGGTTTTTGTTGTTTTTTACAGATATCTTTAATTTTCCAATAGGCATCGTGGCTTAGGCATTCGCTAGGAAAGATAACCACATCAGCACGATTTAAAGCTTGAGCTAAATTTTGGGTGCTTTTTTCAATGCCGCCATCATGGTGCAGAAAAACACCTGACTTTGCTTCTATCAGGTCTCGGTAATAGGGGACTAAACTGGTTTTTCCTCCCACATATAAAACACATTGTCCACAAAGCCCTTGTTTTTTAAATAGACATTTGTCCTCTGTTTTGTTTTGGCTTAGAACATAGTGTAAATGCTCGATTTCATTTTTATACTCAATGATGGTTTTTTTATCGGCATTTATTTGTTGCTTTAATGTTGACAGTGCTTGACTGGATTGTTGTTGAGAATTTTTAAGTCTCTCTATTTCAGTGGACTGTAGGTGGTATTTACCTTTCCATTTTGTTAACTGTATATTGAGGTGTTCAATTTCATTAGCACCCTTTAATATGGATAATTGTTCATTGGCATTAGTTAAGGCATTAACCTGATTGCTTAAGCCTACAGACGCTTCCGTTTGCTGCTGAATCTTTTGCTGTAAACAGGTATTATCTGCCTGCAATTGCTGAAATTTATCTTGTTGAATGCATTTTTCTAAATCAACTTTGTTTTGTTCTTTTTCAAGCTGAGTTAACCGCTTTAAGTCAACTCTGTTAGAAGCCCCAGACATATGAGATTGCATATGTATAGCACCATAACAATCTCTTTTCATCTGCTCGTTAGTCCGAGGGTGAAGAAGGATAGCCCAAAAAGTACTGATTAATTCGTCATTATTGAGAACTCTTTTCCATTCTTGAATTAATTCTGTTGCAGTCATTTTTTTTGTTTTCTGAACGGCTATTTTGAATTTTTTATTCAAATAACTTTGTACTTTTCTGCTACGAAAATCATTATAAGAGATGAGTGTGACAATAGTGGTATGAAGGTCATAAGAACAGGCATCTTTAATGGGGATCTGAAAAGAACGGAGTAATTTTTTTACTTCATCAAGAGTCAGGCAGGTACCTATAATCGCACAGTGGTAGTTATGGTCTAAGTCCCAGAGTTTGGTTCTTTCCTGTTTATATTGTAAATCAATGTTATCGGTTGCTTGTTGGTTAGAGAGAGAAAAATTATCAGTAAGCACTTGTTGTTCATATAATTGATTTAGCATTATCATTCTCCTTTCAAATTTATATGGTTTAAGTCGGTTCTGCTTCCCAGCACTCAATACTTAACTCATTTTTTAATTGTTCAAGCCATGTTTTAATTCTGTTTTCTGTTAGATCAGGTTGGCGATCTTCATCCAGAGTTAACCCTATAAAAGTGTCATCATTAATAAGCGCCTTGGATTCAGTAAAATCATAGCCAGCAGAAGGCCAGTGCCCAATAATCGTGGCACCTGATTGTTGAGCTTTGTCGGCCAATGCAATCATGGCATCACAAAAATATTCCCCCCAGTCTTTCTGGTCACCAAGTCCATAAATAGCTACTTTATAGCCAGTTAAATCAACCTTGGTTAAGTCATCGACTTTGTCTGCCCATTCATTTTGGATTTCACCGTCATACCAAGTAGGTACCCCTAAAATAATAAAATCATACTGAGGTATTAGCTCGGGTAAATTGGTTTCAAAAACCTCATGTAGAGTAACAATGTGTTCGCCAATTTCTTCGTGTAATGTTTCTGCAACAGCTTCTGTGTTACCAGTATCACTGCCGTAAAATATTCCAATTTTCATATATAAAAGTTTTTAGTGTAATTGCTTAAGTTCAATAATCTTGGCTCTTTTTCTTTTAGGTGCTGTTTTAGCTCTAAGTATTTGAGAGGACTGATTAAACACATGGGCTATTTCAAGAAATTGAGCGGTATCAAATTGAAAGGATATACGGCCTGGTAAATTAAGGTTAACGATGTTGCATTCGGGGCAGAATGATAACTGACAGTAAGTTGAGGTGATTAAAGGCTCTATAGGGCATGGTTTTTTTGACATAATATAGTTTAGATTTAATGTGTGGTCGTTTGCTGTGGGTTTATTTTTGATTTGCGTAAGTGCTGCTCCGCAATAAGTTCCCACATTGAAAGAATTTGCCTAAAAGTACCAGCCCATTCACCTAATGAATCACTGGCAGATGAGTTTAAAATGACTTTAATATGCCGATTAATATTTGCCGCTAAAGGTTCACAGGGTTTTAAAGCGTAAAGAGTCATCAGGTGGCAGATAACGGTAATAATAGTTGGAAAGTCAACAGGTTATTCTACGGGTAATTCGGATTGAGATAATGGGTTCATCAAGAGTTACCTTTATAATTATGAGGAGGCGTTAATCCACGATAAGCAACGCCAATGCAATTCCATTTTTCGTAACTGACAGCGATAGCTGGCATCATTAATATATTTAGGATATGCCAGTAGAGCCGCTATGTGTGTCACTATTGCTTGCGAAGTAAATGGGCCGGGGTCTTTAATATATAGCCGTATCAGCATTCTAATTTTTACTTTTATTAGTTCGGGTGTATCAGACTGCGAAACAGAAAAAAGAGGGTAAGGATTAGGGCTCATACTGTTACTCCTATTTATTTAAAAAATAATAAAGACAAGCGGAGATAATTATCTCCGCTTGTCAATTTTTAAGACGCTGAGACAGAGTCAATATCACCAGGGTTACGTAACATTTTATCGACTTCACCTTGATGCATTTCTTCTTCAGCAATTAAGCGTCTGGCATATTCCTCAAGTAATACAGAGCGCCCTTTGACCAGTTCCAGTAGTTGTTGATAAGCTTTAAATGCTTCACCTTCATGAACTAACGATTCGCGTAAAATATCAGCGATATCATGTTGATGTGTCTCCAGTAGGGTTCCAATGGCAAGTGATGGATGGCCTCCAAGGTGAGTAATTAATTCACCCGCTTCTTTGGCATGTCCTAAAGACTCGGTAGCTTGTCCTTCCATCCATTCAATAATAGGAATTCGGTTATAGCCAAAAATCATGAAAGAATAATGGGTGTAGCGAACAACGCCTGCTAGTTCAAATTCAAGGATTTTATTGAGTTGATCAATAACCGCTGTTTTATCTATATTTTGAGTCATGTTTTTTTTAGTGTAAAAGGACAGCTAAATTTATTTATCATCCAGTAGCTGAGAAGCTGGATTGTATAAAGGTGATGGGTAAAGACAGGTGCTTAAGCAAAGCTTTTTTAAACATTGCTTGGAGTTTTGGTCTAGGCAACGGATGTCAGCGGCACAGATAAGTCGCTGAGTAAGGAGTTGACTCATTTTTTCAGAACTGATTTCCACATATAGCATATTTTTGTTTTCACCAGTTGCGATTGTGTCGTTAACCCTAAGCTCTGTAGGTTGAAATTGATTTTTTTCTCTAAATAAGCTCTTCGTTATTTGGCGCAATATAATCACTAGGTTAATGCTATCTATTTTGGGTGGGTTTTTTTCATTTATAACGTGTTCAATATTCATGGCGTAGTCATCAGAGATGAAAAATCAAATAACGATCATTCATCTTAATGATAATGATTCTCATTTGCAATATAAATTTTAAAATAATTACCTTCCTGTGAATGTAGTCTGCTTTCTTGTCTGAATATTAGGGCACCTCTATTAATTCTGTTTGAATAGCTGAGCGTTTAAACTGTTTGATAACAAGGCGAAGATTGCAGTTAATAGAGGGCTGTTAACAAGATTTTCAACGAAAATAGAAAATAAATTAAACGTGCAGATACTAGGCATGAATTAATAGAGGTACCCATTAGTGATAGGGAGGGTGTTTGATGGATGAAAAGGCAAGTTAGAAATCGGGAAGTTGTTTCGTGCACGTTTAAGTATGAAATTTAATACTCTTAAGTTTCTTCCCTAGCGGAGGAAGAGCGAGATAAAACGACTTCCCCTTGTATCCATGGCTAATACTCTTTAACAATAAGGTTTTCTCTAGCTGAAGAGTCGCTAGAAATAAAAACCATGCGCCCCTGCAACAGCAGAAATAATGGCCAATAAGCTTAATGAGAGTAAAAATTTGTGCATTCTATGTAACCACATAAAAGCATTTTCACTGTCTTTTATCGCTTGTTCTTTAAACCAGTGATGTAGAAACAGAGGTTCTAATACGAATAGAACCAAGGTAAATATAGCCCAGACAAAGGTCATCAAATGCATCCACTAAAACTGTAGTTGTTGGTAGCGATCCCAAGCGTTCATAATTTCTAGCATAGCGTAGCCAGAAATACCTGTTATGAGCGTGGTTATACGTGCCTGAAATGCAAAGCGGCCTTCAAGTTGTTCAAATAAGGCTAACTTGCTAGTGACATCCTTCATGTTTTTAATGGCTGGGAGTAAGGTAGTGGTTACAAAAGCAACACCACCAATCCATAACACGATTGCAAAAACATGAAATGCTCGGGCGATAATAAAACTATTTAGGTTGTCCATTGGTTTAGTTCTCTCAAATTTAAATTATTACCTTCGATATAAATCATTCCAATACCTTTACGGGCTGAGCTATTTTGGCTGCGATCGAGACAAAATAAAGAGCTGTTGTGGCTAGGAAGCCCCTTCTATATGAAATCCTATGTTTTTATAAAATTCAGTTTAATTTTAGTCATTACTTTTCTTCAACCAGGGGTTTGTTCATAGTTAGGTAACATAATGGCATTGGGGTCAGGGTAAATAAACTGATACTCTAGCATTTGTTTTAGTTTGTTATTACTGACTATTCGATAGTTTGATGATCCATTGATATAGGTGGGTCTTGTGAGTCCATGCACATCACATAGAGTATTGTAATAATCACGTTTAGTTGGATGCTGGTCGGCGACTACATTGAAGGTTTCACCCCAAATATCACGTTGTATAATTCTTTGTATAATGGCAATGCAATCATCTTGATGCACCATATTGATAAGGTCATCTGCCCCCTTTATTTCACGACCTGCTACATGAAAACCACTGTTATAAGAGGGCCCCATTAACCCCGCAAAACGCAAAATAGTGGTGTTTAAATTTGGACAGTTGCTGAATGCTTGTTCTAAGGTGAGAACGGGGGTATCGGTAAACCGAGGCTTTATGGTTTCTGCATCCCGTTCATCGACCCAAGTCCCCGTTTGTGGGTAAACATCCGTCGAGCTAATGAAGATAACTTTATTAACACGGACTTGTTGCAGTTGCTGGCTTAAAAATTGTAATTGCTCAAGATAGGGTTTTTTGCTGGCACGGATGTTGGGTGGAAACGTTATGACTACACAATCTTCCACAAATAATATAGTTAATAAATCAGTCGTTTCATTATTTAGGTCAAGCAAAAAGGCTTGAATACCCGCTTGTTTTAAAGTGGCTATTTTTTCTTGTCTTGTGGTGCTACCTGTTACCTGATAACCTTTGTTGATTAACTGTTTGGCAAGCGGTAAGCCTAATGCGCCACAGCCAATAATTGTTACTTTATTCTTCATTTGTTTTTATATGTTTTTTTAACCATTCAAATTGTTGTTCTTGCCCTGCAATAAAAGACCTATCTGCATTGCGCCCTAAGTAAATCTTAAAAATCCCTCGTCCATTATGATCAAAAAAACTAATAGAATGAGTTATTGTGCCATGAAATAGTTTACTGATCAGAGCAATGGCATGGACATTTTCAGGTTTTAAATGGCCTTGAAAGGGATTGTCCTCACTCATTAAATTATAATAGCCAAATTTATTTGAGCCATTTGGAAACGGGCATTTGATTTCAAAAATACAACCCGCTACTTCAATAATAGTGGTGACTTTTCCCCATTGTTTTACGTGTTGTAAAACAGCTTCAAATTGGCTGGCAGGAAGCTCGGTTGCCATATTGTCAGGCAGGTGACGGATAATGGTTAATTCTGGTACCTCAAGTTGTTCGGCCATCACTGACGGTAGTGTGCCTGCATCTTGTTGCAGAATGTTTTCTATCTGCTTGCGTAAATTCATTTTAGCTCTCTTCTCTGGTTTTTAATTTTAAAAGGCCTATGGCTGTTAAGAATAATATAAAAGCTGGGGATAAGGGTATTGGAGTGACAGACCCAGTACCTACGCCATAAGTATTTTGTAATGCTGTAATCATTTCCTTGCTTAGAGGGAAGAGAGGGCCTGTGTACTGCGTTGAAATAGCTGAGTTTCCATTGATTTGATTTGATGGTTTAATATCAAGAGCATGGCCCATACCCAAGGAGTGCCCTAATTCATGTTGGGCAACACCGTAAAAAATACTCAGAGTCCAATCCATGCCAAAACGTTTGGTGTTAAAGACAATATCACCCGCTAGACCACTATCTTGAAAGGGAAAGTAAGCGTAGGCATTAGCATTATCAATATGAGTGACTTGCCCCATACGAATATCTGCCAAGGCTGTTGGATCATATTCGCCCGTTTCAGGTAGAGGGCCATAATCAGAAATTTCTACAAAGTGAATAGGCAGTATGTTGGCATAATCCCACATCGCTGCTTCTATTGCCCCCCGTAGATTTGAAGGAGGTATCGGCTTGCCCGTATAGAAATCCAATAGATTATTATTAAGCAAATTACTGTAACTGTAGGTTAAGGTGATGTCAGACCCTAAGCCATCAGGTTGCTCCCATTGACTGTAAATAGGAAAATAAATTTTATTAGCTTTTGCTGTTAATGAGGTCAACATTAGCCCCATTGAAAGACAGAGTAGTATTGCTTTCATAAGCTGATCCTCGCTCTACGATGCGCAGACCCCCCGATAAAGCTTAAAAGGCCACTCAAAAAAAATAACAGGGATGAGGGTAAAGGTACCGCTGTCACTTGCCAGCCAATATCTTCAAAGCCAGCGTAATCTAAAGTGGTTGGGAGTTGGCGTTGGCCAAAAGGGGTTGATGGATCCATCATGGCTTCTTGCAAAATACCGTTGCGGTCACTTAAAACATCCTCACCCCAATGAGCACCAAATTGACTTATAGGAATTAGCTCTCCATAAGCCGCTATTGCTGATGAACCTGTAAAAAAACTATCCGCATTGATGGCAGCAGACCAGGAATCCGCTTCACCATAGCCAAGAATATGACCTAATTCGTGTGTTGCTGTGGTCAAAAAATCGGGGCTGTCAGTGCTTAGGTCTGATTCGTCTTCACCAAAATACCAGCTGTGTACATCATTAAACCAGATGGTTCCTCCCCATAAACCGTAATCAGAGGCATCTTCTCCTATAGTATTTAACTGTCCTCTGGAATGAACGCTATCTTCAAACATTTGAGAGCCTGTAGCCGAAAGTCCCCAGCCAGTACCCGCAAAACCTAAGACAGCTGGTGATGAGGATGAGCCTCCAACAAAAATACGTAGTGTATTTTCTGCCACGGTTAAATTAGTCAGAGAAATAGAGGATCCCAATTGACTGGGGTGAGCAATATTGACTGACCAATGATTGCTGGCACTAGGTTTGATAGGACTCAAATGATCCGTAAACCCTGTATAAAAAGAGGCTGCCTGTTCAAGCCTGGCTCTACGGTTTTGAATGGGTGATCCGGTCAATTGATTGGTAAAAAAACCATGGGTATCGTAACTATAATCAAACTCTATTTGTATTGCATCAGCGGGTTGAAATAACCCAGCAATGAGAGCGGCTGAACTTATTATTCCTTTCGAAGTATTCATGTTATCTCCTTTTATTTGTTATTGGGCTACCCTGAGAGGGCTTTAAGGAAATGACTAGTGGGCAGTCATTATTTTCAGGGTGAGGGTAAACTTTGACGGCATAATTAAATACATGTTGAATCATTGCTTTATTGATGACCACATTGGGTTTATCGCATGCAACTAATTTACCTGCGTGCAAAACAGCAATTCTATCGGCATATAATGCGGCTAAATTAAGATCATGTAACACGGCTAATACGCCAACTTGCTGATGTTTTGCAAAGTCACGAGCAATTTTCAAACATTCATGTTGACGGGAAATATCCAGTGCAGAGGTTGGTTCATCCAACAATAGATAGCGTGATTGAGAGTCAACTGCCTCCCATATTTGGCTTAGAATTCGGGCAAAATGAACGCGTTGTCTCTCTCCGCCCGAAAGTGTAGTGTAAATACGGTCAGTCAAACAGCTAATACCTATTGCTGATATCGCTTGTTGAGCAATGTTTAAATCTTTCGCAGCATTACCCATCTTAGAATGAGGACTACGCCCCATTAAAACGACATCCAGTACTGAAAAAGGAAAGGATAGGCTGGAGCTTTGTGGCAAAATTGCACAGTGCTGAGCACGCTCAGCTGGAACCCATGCTTGTATTGCTGTTCCATCCATTTTAACCGTGCCTATTGTCGGTATTATTTCACCCGATAAACTTTTTAATAGAGTTGATTTTCCTGCGCCATTGGGGCCAATAATAGCCAGTAATTCGCCAGGTTTAACGGATAAAGAAATATTATCCAGTAATGTTTTATTGCCTATCTTTACACTTATATTTTCTGCCAATAACATCAAAACCCTCCAATCATTTTCTGGCAGCGGAGTAGCCAAAGAAAAAAAGGACCACCTAAAATACCTGTAATAATGCCGATGGGGAGCTCAGCAGGCAGCATAACGGTTCTAGCTAAAAGGTCGGCTGCCAGCAATAAGATAGCACCTAAAATAGCCGCACAGGGAAGTAAACTACGATGATCAGGGCCAAACCATAGTCGAAGTAAATGAGGGACAACCAAGCCGACAAAGCCAATAATTCCTGCAAATGACACGGTTGCACCAACACCTAAAGCCACTAAAAAAATTGTTATAGTTTTTATTTTTTCAACTGAAAAGCCCAGATGTGTCGCTTCTGCCTCACCTAGTAACATGGCATTTAAGGCGCGTGAGACTAAGGGTAAACAAACTAAAGTGATTAGAAAAAAGGGGGCGGCAGTGAAAATCTGCGGCCAGTTGGCACCGCTTAAACTGCCCATTGTCCAAAAAGTGATAGTGCGTAATTGTTCATCATCAGCCAAATAAACCAATAATCCTGTGGCAGAGCCTGCTAAAGCATTAATAGCGATACCCGCAAGAAGTAATGAAGAGATGTCAGGGCGACCGCCTACTGTTGCAAAATGATAGACTAAGCAAGTAGCAGCAAAGCCCCCTGCAAAAGCGGCAATAGGTAAACTATAAAGCCCTGTCCATTGGCTAAAACCTTGTAATACAGTCGATTCCAGAACAATAACAGCAACGGCAGCCAATGTGGCACCACTGGAAATACCAATTAAAGCTGGGTCTGCTAAAGGGTTTCTAAATAAGCCTTGCATGGCTGCACCTGAAATAGCCAAAACACTTCCCACTAAAATGGCTAGGACAATGCGAGGAGCACGAATAGACTGAAGTACAGCTTGCTGCGAGAGAGAATAATCCCACGGCAACTGAATGCCTATTGAGTTGCCAATAATGGCAATTGTCTGTCCAGTAGAAATGGAAACGGCTCCCATACTTAAAGAAACAATCGCAATCGACAATAGCCCCCAGAGTAGAGTAATCAAGGTTAAGTGTTTCTTTTTATCTTGTAGGGTAGGTAGTAATTTTAAAAGGCCTTCTTCATGCTCTGTAGGATGAGCAACAGATTGAACTGAGCTATTATTCACTGGCTTTATCCAAAGATAATTTGGGGTGAAATTGATAGCTTAAATCTAAGGCTGCTTGTGCGGTACGAGGGCCAAACCCTAATAAATAAAGGGTATCCATAATTACAATTCTTTTATTTTTTCCAGCAGGTGTTAAAGGAATACCTGGAAAGTCCATCAATTTTTCAATCCCACCAAAACTATCTAAAACCCGATCAGTTAACAGTAAAATATCGGGCGCAGCAGCTATTAACATTTCGCTATTAACAGGTTTGTAGCCATTGTATTGCTTGAATACATTTTCACCTGATGCTAAATTAATCATGGCATCTGCAGCTGTGCCTGTGCCTGCAGCCAGCAAATTACCTTTTGCGACTGAAAATAAAAAGACCACCCGAGGTTTAGTCTTAATTTGAGGTTTTAGAGATTCCAGTTTATTCAAGGTGTTCTTTAGCTGTTGAATAAGAATATCACCGCGTTCTGTTTCATTCACTGCGGAAGCAATAATTTTTATTTTTGACAATACCCCCTCTATTGTTTTATCCGAAGGAACTTGAACTATTGGGGTATTAACTGCCTTCAGCTGCTCAATAACAGTAGGAGGCCCTGCCTCAGCAGACATTAATAACAGATTGGGCGAAAGCGATAAAATACCTTCAGCGGAAAGGGCGCGAAAATAGCCTACTTTAGGCAATAGAGTGGCGGCTTTAGGCCAGATGCTGGTTGTATCAACGCCAACCAGTTGATGTTGTGCCTGTAAAGCATAAATTATTTCGGTAATATCCCCACCCAGTGCAATGGTTCGTTGTGGTTTCTCGGTTGCCAGCAAGCTCTGGCAAAATCCTAGACAGCCAATAACGGATAAAACAACAGCTGTTTTTATTAGTTTGTTCATTATTTAGATATAGTTTTTTGTAAAAGAGTCTTTGGTTAAATATATTTGTAACTAGCCAGTGTATTAAGGTGTAATAGCTCTTGCTCTTAAGTCCTCGCCCTGATTGGGGCGAGGACTTAAGAGAAAAAAGGCGTATATCCTTTAAATTTGGCTGAAACTTATGAGTAACCAGTCATAGGTATGCCTCCTAAGCTGCAGACCCTCTATGTCCCATATCATTAACATGTCTGATATGCTTAAGCTCATCACCTTCAATTTTAAAGGCGCGTCCAAACCCTGCAACGTAAGCCCCTTTTAAAGGGCGAACCCGATAAAGATGAAAGTCTCTATTTTTCTCTAGCATCTCCATAAATAAGCCAAACTCACTTCTAAATAAAGCCATAACTAGTTTGTGTTGCTCGTTATCACGGGCTATTTCAATGGTTTCGCATTGCAAGGTGACGCGCTTGCGAGCAAATAAATGCTTTGCTTTATCTTCATCTTCAACAAATAGCACACTGGCCTGACCCGTTTTAGCAAAGTTTCCAGTATGAATAGATAATTCACTGATAAACACGTAGTAATCGTTGTTATATTTGACAAAAGGAGCATAGCTTGCATTAGGAACGCCGGCATCACTTACGGTCGCTAACAGGAGTGAATCAAACTTTTCTGGGAGATCTGTGTATTCTTGATACATGGCATCAAGATCAATTTTTGTTTTCTTTTCTTGCATTGTTTTGTCCTATAAAGGTTTAAATTTTTTATTAACGAATAAAAATACGAATGATTGTTGTTTTTATTTAAAATTGCTGCGAAAAACTAAGGCGAATATCCATTCCTTGGGCAATGGCACCTTCTCCACCTCCGAATCCAGGCAAGTTATATTCAGTATTCATAAAGTTATCTAGATTTAGGCGTAAGGTGGTTCTTTTCCATGGCCGCCAAGTGGCAAATAAATCATGTAATATGTAGCCTTGTTGTTCACCGACTAAGTTACAGGAAGGCACAACAAAAATACCGCCTGCGCAATCTGGGTCTGTTTTTGTTCCTGTTGTCACCAAGCGATTATTAAATGCTTTTAGACGATAGCCAATTTCAAAGTTGTATTGATTGATTTTTCTCCCAAAGGTAAAAATTATTTTATCTGCTGGGCTATCAATTAGATCCTGTTTTCCTTGGTCTGCAGCTGTCGTCACTTTGCTAATACTGGGATTACTATTATTATTAAAATAGTTAAGACTTCGATAGCCATCCAGAGTAGACAAAGAAAGTTTGCTGAAATAAGTGTCTGAGTCATAGCTTAAATCTACTTCAAACCCATGATGAACCTCTACACCAGGCTGACTAATTTCTCCTGTTGCTGTGTTTTGATAGATTGATTCTAAAATATGATCAACTTGAGTATAAAAAAAAGTCAGTTTTGAGGAAAATCGATCACTCATATCAAAGAGTCCATCATAAGTAAATGATATGCCTACTTCGTGATTGCTTGATCGTTCTGGTTCATATAAATCACCACAAATGGCTTTATTAACTGAGTATGGGTCCTGTTCGGAAGCTGCTTTATCAATAGCATATTGCGCCCTTGCTGCGATAAACGCTGCTCGAGTAGCAAAGTCAGGTCGGCGAGGTCTTACAGGCTCTGGGTTAAACATTGAAAAAGTTTTACAGCGTGTTGTAGTCGTGGAAAAATACTCGTCAATTAAGGGGGCTCGAAAGGCTTCAAAATAGCTATAAAATATTGTAAAAGGGCCGCCTAAAATATTGTAATCAAAACTAAAAGCGGGTTTAAGTTGATAGAAATCTGCTACAGTAGAACGCCCCTGCTCCTTTAGTGCTTGCTCTGAGGCATTTGCTGAGCTGATTTTATAATAATCACCTCGCACGCCAGCTCCCAATGTAAAGTTATTGATAATCAGTTGATGTTGTAAAAAAACACCGTAAGACTCTTTTATACCTGGAGGTTGAGCTGGGTTACTCTTTGTGCCTAAAAAATTAGTTCTGATTGAATCGCGAGCTTCTTGATTAAGTTGAGCGCCAAAGGTTAAATTATTTTGAGTGCCTAATAGCTCAAAAGCAGCCTGGTTTTTTAATTCGGCTGTCCAGATGTCGTATAAAAACGTATCAGTCCCATTATCGGTAGAGGTAAGGTTTAGACGACCTGCTATTGAGCTATTTTCATCTCTTATCATTTTATGGGTATAACCAACAGAGGCTTTAATATCCAACCATTGCGTTTCGGGTTGAATACGTGAATTAAAAGTATAAGACTTTTCTTCACTTGTCCGTTGTACTGTACCACCCACTCCTGCATCTCCACCCGTTGCATCAAAAGGTTCTGCGCCCGTTTCATTTGAAAAACGAAAAGCAAAAGAAGTCTCAGAAAAATCGTTATAAAGTTCAATTTTTGCAAGCCCACTGAGTTGGGACTCTTCTGAATCGGGGTAACGGCTTCCATCAGGTATTTTAAAATCATTTGAATCTCTTTTTATTCCGCTGAGTAATATGTCCAAAAAACCAGTTGGACTAGCCATCGTTGTTAAGGTAAAGTTATCCGCATCATTATTAAAGCGATGACCATATTTAGCTTTTATGCCGATCATTTCTCCTGCTTTTAGTAAATCTCTTGCGTCAATAGTTTCCATTTCTATCACTCCACCCAAAGCCCCTGAGCCATGTGTCATACTTGCGGCTCCACGACTGACTTCAACACGTTTTAATAATTCGGGGTCAATTGATAAACCATTACCATAGCGGTATTTCTCAAAATTTTGGCTAGCCCCATCAATTTTAATTAATATATCTTCATTATTATCAAAACCTCTGATACTAATCTTCATGCCGCCAGTACGTGGCCCTCCTCCAATTGAAACTCCCGGAATATCTTGCAGCACTTCCATTACATTAGTTGATTGGCGTTGTTCCAACTGCTCTTGGTTAATGGTTGAAATAGACTCTGTCGTATCAAAAGGGGTTAATAAGGATTCCCCTTCAATAATTAGTGTTTCTAAAGTTTCCATATCATCAAGTTTATTTTCCTTTTTATTTGTGTCAGCATAATGAGTTGTAGGTACGATTAATCCAATAATAAAAATAAGCTTATAAAATAACCCTTGATGAGTTGCTTTGTTTATTGTGTGCACAGCTTTATTCAAGTAGAAATAAATAGAGGTAGTGAGATGTGGTTAAGCTAAAGACGACTTAGTGAAAAATATCGACGGTTTTTCTGCGCTAAATTCTAACTAACTTGATCGGAGGCTCCTTAAGGAGCTTCCGATCAAGTCCAATTAGCTTTAACTTACTAAAGCGGTCGATATTTTCCATCAAGATCGGCACAATAAAATAACTATGACCTCTTAATTCGTGAAAAATAGCGACAGTTTTTCTAGGCTAAATTTTAACCAACTTAATTGGAAGTTTCTTAAGACTTCCTGATATTGTTTTTTCGTCTAGCAACTGACAGGCCAGATAATGCAGTTAAAAACATCCAGGCGGTTGCGGGTAGAGGTACAGCAGAAACGCCAACATCAACAGAGACTTCATCTAAAGACATACTGCTTCCTGTGGCAAAAAAATCTAGAGAGTAATCCGCACTGGCGGTGACATCATTCCAAACAAACAAGTATTCTTTTGATGCACCACCAAATGGGCCGCCTGCACTACCAGAGAAAAGTGTTTGAGATGAATCCCAAGCCTCCCCGCCAAGCGTCACAAGGGTGGGGTCTAAATCTGTACCTAAGATTTTCAATTGTAAAGCAACTGTTACTGTTGATGCAGGGGTTGCATAAGTAGTTTCAAACTCTACTGAAAAATTAGGTGTGTCAGAAAAGCTATAAACGTTACCGCCAGCTCCTCCGCCTGTCAAAAATGCGCCACTATTATTGGCATACAAGCCAGCATAACTAACCCCCAAGTTACCTGCATCAGGTGTTTCATCGTCTAAAGAATCAATATGCTCCCAGTGAATATAGGATGTGATTGAATCCCCTCTAGACCAATCTCCCCAAGAGGCTGACGATGGATCCTGAAAGGCAACTGGAGATGCCATGGTGACATTGGAAAGGAGTAATGCAGAGATAAATAGTATTAATTTTTTTTGTTTTAGAGCAGTGTTAATCATTTTTATATCCTTAAAAATAAATTATTTCAATAACGGGCTTACCAAAAGGGAAGCCTCTTTAATAACAATCCTGTTATGGAATGAGTTATCCATGTCTCATTCCTCCTTTTGCCATATCCAAACTCTATCCGTGAATAAAATATAAAGCAGAATCAAAAACATTAAACGCAAATGAGAATGATTCGTATTTATGATTTCATGAAATGTCTACTGTGTCAAGTTTTTCTAAAGGAATAAGAAGAAATATTGGTAAGAAGTTATTGATTAAGTTGCTTAGAATTTAGCAGCAGTTTTTAGCAAGCTAAAAATAATTGCACTTAATTTTGAGGTTCCTTAGGATTGAGAATGAAATAACTTCCTGAAGTTTGACTGGCATTTTAACGCCACAGAAGCACTCATAAAATAGTTTTCGTAGCTTGCTATGCGCCCATTATATTAGTATTCATGTGAAGTCAAAATCCTGCTTCAAACCTAGGGAACTTATTTTATTGTCAGTCCTAGGGCTTTGAATTTAAATGTTATTGTTATATTTGCTACATTTGTTGCATAAAAATGCAACAAATGTAGCATGATGTTTTTATGGGATGTACTGCTCTCTGGATATAAGAAAAAAAGCCAGAATGAAGTTTGTTTAGGCGGTTATTTATTTTCTCTTTTCTGTGCTTTATGTTGGAAACAAAGACTCGTTGACACTTTTTTAAAGGGATGCATCATTTGTTGCACCAATCGCATTAATTGATATAGTCTATTCGGTCGGTTTTAATAGCCAATCTTATTTTTCCAATAAATTTAAAGAGAAATATGGAATGACTTCAAGTGTGTGGAGAAAGAAAGTGTAGTCTTTATGATTTTACATTTATTGGATTGTATTCTGCTTACTTTCTCTGTAATAAACCTTATGGTAATTTTAACTGATATCTAGCTCTTTAATTTTTCGGGTCAGTGTATTTCGTCCATAACCTAACATTAAGGCGGCCTCATTTTTTTTACCAGAAGTATGTTTGAGAGCCGCTTTTATAAGAATCCTTTCGATCTCTGGAATAATGTTTTTTGCTACTTCAGATTCGCCAAGTTGTAATTGCTGATTAATGGCCTCTTCTAGCAAAACTTTC
>Ga0105358_10000821_pt1 | contig 16142 bp, 18 predicted proteins | sample GOMGulsemesocosm_5_FD_83509 | JGI IMG/M metagenome (GOLD analysis project Ga0105358, IMG submission 83509) | Methane-oxidizing microbial communities from mesocosms in the Gulf of Mexico - GOM15C Gulf of Mexico | ecosystem: Environmental > Aquatic > Marine > Cold seeps | place: Gulf of Mexico... | reverse complement strand
GATATCTAGGATGTCACCTTGTTGAACTTTATATTGTTTTCCACCACATTTAATAATTGCGTACATCTCTTATCCTCGTATAACTATTCTATAACCATTTTTTTTCGTGAAGCGTATATTAGCCAAGTTTAAATTAAACTTTCTTTAAACTTGAGTAAAGCTTTATTTATTTCATACTTGGTATTTCCAAAGCAATGGCTTCAATCTCCACAAGTACATTTTTTGGTAAAGTCTTAACTGCCACTGTACTACGTGCAGGAGCATGATCACCAAAGTATTCTGCATAGATAACATTCACAACACCAAAGTCATCCATATTTTCTAGGAAAATAGTTGTTTTAATAACCTTATCAAGTCCACTATCACTGTCTTCAAGTAAGTTTTGTAAGTTAGTCAATACTTGTCTAGTTTGTCGTTTGATATCTCTATCAATTAACTCACCAGCTGGGGTTAGTGCAATTTGTCCTGACGTATAAATGATTCCGTTTGTTTTAATCGCTTGCGAGTATGGTCCAATTGCAGCTGGCGCTCTATCTGTACTAATAATTTCCACGTAATTCCTTTAAAATTTAATTTTTCTTATTTTACATCAATCTATATTGTCATTAGATTAAAATACCAATTCTTACTTTTATAAATTATAATCAACTAGTTTTCCACGTTTAAGTTGCATAAGATTATCTTTGACTTTACGTATTAAATTAGCCTTTTCTTTATGCTGTAAAGAGGTATCATACTTAACTTGAAGTAGTTTTTTTTCGTAAAACTTAAATAGTAAAATACGCAATTCACTGTTTATTCTCTCATCGTCATACAATTCAAGTCTGTGATTTAATAAGATGCCTCGTAAAGCTGGGTTTTCCATATCATTTATTAACATATCAAATTCATTTTTATGATATTCAAACATAGTACTATCAACTCTATCTAAAACCATTTCAAGCCTTTTAGGACTATCTAATATTGACTTTATAATACAAAGTTCTCCAATATTAACTTGGGACAAATTAATTTCATTTCTGGATTGATTTATATTTTGAACTTTAATGAACTTTTCATTAACATTTAATTTTGATGCAATATAACGTGAATATTCGTCTTGATATATGGGATTTAGTGTTTTTAAATATTCATTTGTCTCTTTTAAAGCTTTCTGCTTATTTAAAGGCTCTGAAATATCATATTTACTTACTATTGAATCAATTACAAAGGGAATAAAATTTTGAGGGTTATTAAACATTGTATTTAATTCTTCAACTTTCCCTTCCTTAACCATATCCGCGGGATCTTTACCTTCACCAAAAATAACTACTCCACCTTCAAACTCACTGTGGCTTAACATCACACTAGCCTTATAAGCGGCATTTAGTCCTGCTTTATCCCCATCATAAGCAACAATAACTTTAGGCTCGCCACGTTTGAGTAAAGGTAGATGATCTGCTGTAAGTGCGGTTCCTAGAGTTGCTACTGCGTTATCAAAACCTGCTTGATGTAGCATAATAACATCTAAATATCCTTCTGTGATGATTATCTGATTATTTTTATATATTTTTTCTTTTGCTAAGCTATAGCCATATAAAAGGCGAGATTTGTTAAATACCTTAGTTTGAGGAGAATTAACATATTTTGCATTGTGCCCTGATATAGTTCGACCACCAAAACCAACAATTTTTCCATTGAGCGCATAAATAGGAAAAGTAATTCGCTCAATAAATCGTGAATATAAACCATTTGTACCTGTGTCAATTACTCCCAGATCTTTAGCATCTGCTAAATTAAGAAAATTATTTTTTAAATAATTGATGGTATCAGAAGAAGCAGGAGCATATCCTATTTCAAATTTTTCAATTGAAAACTCAGAAATTCCACGATTTAAAATATATTGCTTGGCTGTAGCGTTTGATACAAATAGTTTTTGGTAATATTGATTAACATTCTCTAAAACTTTAATATCTTGTTTTTTTTCGTTCTTATTGTCATATTCCAATTGTACATTAACCATAGAAGCCAATTTTTCCAGGGCTTCTGGGTAATTAAGTTTTTCATATTCCATTACAAACTTTATTGAATCGCCACCTACTCCACATCCAAAACAATGATAGATTTGTTTGCTGGGACTTATTACAAAGGAAGGTGTTTTTTCTCCATGAAAAGGGCAACAAGCTTTGAAGTTAGCACCAGCTTTTTTTATTTCTAAAAATTGGGATATGACATCTACTACATCTAAATGATTTTGAAGATTTTCTATTGAACTTTTTGTAATCATGTGCGATTATACTGTTTTGTCACTTTAGGTAACCTCTACTTGGTCCAAATTCATTTAAGATTATTATTTGTAAATATATATTTGTTTCAAATGAGTATTTATTTATAATAAGCTTTATAATTTTATGCTAGTATAAAGCTATTTTACAACAACTAAGGTGTTTATTTGAATGGATTGGTTTTAGAATACAGAGATCCTCTTTTTGGAATCATTGTATTATTTACTCTTATTTTTGTTATTTCCTTCCTCACATATTCATTTAGTATGTATAAAGAAAAAAATGCAAGAAGAGAATACCGTAAACTATTTAAAAGGTTTGAGTTAGGGAAACTTAAAGAAGATGATTATGTACATTTATATAAAACATACAATCTCCCTTTTGATTCAGTAATTCTTTTGGCCTCCACGTTTATACATAAAGGTAATTTTACTAAAGCAATTTCTGTTTATTTAACCCTACTAGAACATGTAAAAGATAGGGTAAAAAAGGAAGAATTACTTGAGCTTTTAGGGTCCACATATTTTAAAGCGGGTCTTTTGAGAAGAAGTAAAGATATTTTTCTTAAAATATTAAAATTTTCCCCTAGAAATAGGCAAGCACTAACATATCTATTACTTACTTATGAGAAATTAAATGAGTATGACAATGCTTATGAAGTAACAGAATCACTGAATGAATTAAGAGTTAACATTACCCATGAGAGAATATACCTTGATGCTATGAAGGTTATTAACAATTCCACTAATTCTTTTGATAAAAAGTGTGAACAATTATTAGAATTGCATAAGGAAAATAAACTTATTGAAAGAATAGTGGTTCAGTACCTATTGCAATTTAACAAAACATTATTCTGGAAGCACATTCATGTTTTTGAGACTGCACATGTAATGGACTTGCTATGGTATTTGGCATTTGAAGACATAGACTTTGATGCAGTTTCAAAAAATGACTTTTTAACACAATTATATTCTGCGAAAGGATATGTCAGTAATGCAGTTCAAAGTGAAATTTTTGAACTAAATATATTAACAGTTCTGCAAAAAGACAAAGCAAATCAACAAGCAGACTTAAACTTTGAGTTTATCTGCAAAAAATGCAAACATGTTTATCCTATTTATCAGAATAGATGCCCTCACTGTAACTCAATTCTGTCTTTTCAAATTGAATTAGAAATTACAAGGAGTTATATTGAAAAAAATGAATCTTTACAATAAAAGATGTGATATACTTGCACGCGAAGATAAAAAAATTAAAAAAAGGAGAAACTATGACAGACTATGTAAAACTAGAACAGTGTTTGGATTATCAGTTTAAAAATAAAAATCTAATAATCGAAGCACTTACTCACAAAAGTTTCAAGAAGTCTTATAACAATGAAAGATTAGAGTTTTTGGGAGATGCAGTATTAAATTTAATCGTTGGAGAATATCTTTATAATAAGTTTCCAAAATCAAACGAAGGCGACTTGTCAAAGATAAGAGCCTCACTGGTTAATGAAACAGGGTTTACAAAACTTGCAAATGACATTAAACTTGGTGACTATATATATTTATCAGTTGCTGAAGAAAGAAATAAAGGACGAACAAAAGCATCAATTCTTTCGGATGCCTTTGAAGCGATCATGGGTGCTGTTTATTTAGAGTCTGGTATTGATGTTTTAAAAGTAATTATTTTGCAGCTTTTAGAGAACTCATATGAGCAAATCAATTTAGATGTGTTATTTAGTGATTTTAAAACTGCTCTTCAAGAAATAACTCAAGCAGAATTTGGTTCAATTCCAGAGTATAGATTAGAAGGTTCATATGGTCCTGATCATCAAAAAGAGTTTGAAGTTTCAATTTGCATTGACGGAAAAACATATGGAAAAGCAATGGGTAAAAGTAAAAAACTTGCGCAACAAGCTGTTGCCAAAATTGCACTTGATATTTTAAAGGAAACTACGTAGATGAATAGTTTTGGTCAAAAATTTAAATTCTCTACGTTTGGAGAAAGCCATGGAAAAGCACTGGGGTGCATAATTGACGGCGTTCCAGCTGGTATCAACGTAGATCTTGAATTTATCCAAAATGAAATGGATAGAAGAAAACCAGGAAAAAATGCCTATGCCACAGCCCGAAAAGAAGGTGATAAGGTTGAAATTTTAAGTGGAGTATTTGAAGGCGTTACAACAGGTACCTCCATAGCTATGGTTATATTTAATGAAAATCAAAAAAGTAAAGACTACACAAATATAAAAGACCTGTTTCGTCCAGGACATGCTGATTTCACCTATTGGAATAAATATGGAATTAGAGACTATAGAGGTGGAGGTCGTAGTAGTGCAAGAGAAACTGCTGCAAGAGTTGCAGCTGGTGCTATTGCTAAATTACTCTTAAAAGAAATTGGAGTACTTGTTCAAAGTGGTATTTGTGCAATTGAGACCATAGAAGCCAAAGAATATGATTTTTCACATGCTCAAAGCTCAGAAATATTTGCTCTTGATAAAAATGAAGAACAAAATCAAAAAGATGCTATTATTGCTGCAAAAAAGAAGCACAATTCTGTAGGTGGAGTTGCGTTAGTAAATGTAAAAAATACTCCTATAGGTCTAGGTGAGCCAATTTACTTCAAACTAGATGCACAAATAGCCAATGCAATGATGAGTATCAATGCAGTCAAAGCAGTTGAAATTGGAGATGGTATAGAATCTACCAAAGTTAAGGGATATGATAACAATGATCAAATTTCCTTAGAAGGTTTTAAATCAAATCATAGTGGGGGAATTCTTGGTGGTATTTCCAATGGAGATGACATAAATGTAAAGGTGCACTTTAAAGCAACGCCATCTGTTTTTATCAAACAAGATACAATAGATACAAATGACAATGAAGTAAGCTGCGAATTAAAGGGTAGGCATGACCCTTGTGTAGCTATTAGAGGAAGTGTTGTTGCAGAGTCAATGATGGCGTTGGTACTTGCAGATATGGCTATTTTAAATATGGGTGCAAAAGTAGATCATTTAAAAAAGATATATACTTAAATAAGTTTTATTTCAATAAAAAAGGAGGAAAGTTTAACTTTTCTCCTTTTTTTATGTTTATTTTATTTCAAATTCCGTTTTATAAACTTGTTCATTATCAATAACTTTAAAGGTCCAAATACCTTTTTGTCTTCCATTAATATATCTAAAATCATAAACTGAACCGTGATTAGACAGAACAACTACATCTTTTGTTCTTGATACATTTCCTGTTGGGTCAATCCATTCAAATGTTATATTTTTATCTGTACTTTCACGAGAGAGAATATATTTACATATAATTGAGTTTTCATCTTCCAGGATTAAACAATCCACTTCAGCTTTATTTTCTTGAGCAAAAAGAGCTAATGACAGTAAAAGCATAATCAATATTATTTTTTTCATTCTTAACCTTCTTAATCTTAGTGTCGCAATTGTATCATCAAAGTCTTGATATATCAATAAACTATATTTTATCCACTTTAGGGTCGTATTCTTTCCAGAAAGCCATTTTATTTAAAGGGGATCGATTAACTAAAATTTCAAATGGTTGGTAATTTTCTTTATATCCCATACTAAAGTGATTTTTAATCCAATATCCTAAATATATGTATGGAATATTTAATTCTTTGGCTATTTTAACTTGAACTAATATCGAATATTTTCCAATAGAATATTTATCATAATCATGATCATAATAGCAATAAATCGATGAAATAGATTTGGGCAAAATGTCAGATATGGCAACTCCAATTAATTTATCATCTCTTACATATAATATTTCTCGTGCAAAACTCAACTTCCCTTCAACATAAGATCTGTTGTATTCAGTAGGGTCTATTGGAACATAAGTCCAATTTTTTTTACCATGCATATGAGCATGATATTTATCATAGAGTTTTAGATGATCTATGGATAAAGATGGATTCTGTATAAAAATTTTGGTATCTGCATTTTTAGCCAAAACTCTTTTTTCAGATTTGGTAAATTTGTATTTTTTCACGTCAATTCTCATGGAAATACATTTATTGCAATGTTCACACTCAGGAACAAAATGCATTTTCCCAAATCTTCTCCATCCATGAACTAACATGTTTTGATAATCTTCAATGCTACATTTATTTATATATCTATATCTCATATCAGAGAGCTCAGTACTGAAGTATGAGCATTCTCTTTTATGTTCTACAAATTCTATGTCTTCATGTAACTTTTGCATATTTACTCGTTTATTTTTTCTTTTATCTCTTTAGCAATAGCAGAGATTTTACTAATTTTTTCATTGTAGTTTAAACTTTCATCTAATAATTTTTCTACAAATGATGAACCAACAATTACCCCATCAACTCCAAGAACTTTTTCTTTTGCAGTTTTTTCATTTACTCCAAAACCCGTATAAATTGGCGTGTCACTGTGTTTTCTAATATTTTCAATCACTTGTGTCAAATCTTCACTTTGTCCACTTCCTGTGATACCAGCATAAGCGACTAAATATATAAATTTTTTGGCATCTGTAATAATTGTTTTTATTCTTTGCTCATTATCTGTAGGAGCAACAAAACTAATCAATGTTTTATTGTACTTTTCAAATGTAGGAAGATATTCTTTAGCTTCTTCATGGGGTAAATCAGGGATAATAGCTCCATTAACACCAAACTGCTCTGCTTTTTCTAAAAAGTACTCAAAGCCTTTGTAATAAAATGGATTCATATATCCCATCCATAAAGTATCCATATTGGGTCCAATCTTACTTGATACCTCAAATAAGTCTTCTAAAGTATATCCATTTTGCAAAGCTTTTAAATTTGCAGCTTCAATAACGGGACCATCCGCAACAGGATCAGAAAATGGCATCCCAAGTTCCAAAGTGTCAACACCTGCGTCCTTCATACTTAATGCCAAGTCAACTGTAAAGTTGTTATCTGGGAAAGATGCAGTGATATAACCTACTAGTTTTTTCAATATAAAATCCTATAATAAAATATGTTTATTATATATTATCTAATTTAATCTTAGGACAACACTAAAATGTGTAATTAGTAATGTAGGCCTTTTTTGTCCTAATATGTTACCAATAGATAAACACTTTATTTGTTTATAATAAATGTTACATAATTTTAATAAAAAAGTTTTAATAAGATATAATATTGTATTAATAACAATGAGCAGGAAATTTATGAGTATCATCAAAAATGATTTTGAAAAACAAAATATAACAAAAATTAAAAATTCTAAAAACAATAAAAAACTTACAATGATTACCGCATACGATGCACTTTTTGCAAAACTATTTGAAGAAGTTGCAGATATGATTTTAGTGGGAGATAGTTTAAATATGAGTTTTGCGGGACAAAGTGATACTTTGAGTGCAACACTTGATCAAATGATTTATCATACCAAAGCAGTGTGTAAAGGTGCTCCTAATTCCTTTGTCATCTTAGATATGCCCTTTGGATCATATATCAATAAAAATGAAGCCTTAGAAAATTCAATCAGAGTATATAGAGAAACAAATGCAGCAGCTGTTAAAATTGAAGGTGGAGCAGATCGAGCAGATATCATTGAACATCTGAGAAAAAACTCTATAGCAGTTATGGGACATATAGGTTTAATGCCACAGTATGTTCGAAGTGAAGGTGGATATAAAGTACGTGGGAAAACAAAAGAAGATGTGGCTCAATTAGTAGCTGATGCTATTGCTGTTGAAAAAGCAGGTGCATTTGCAATTGTAGCTGAAGGAATAAAAACACAAGCAGCTTTAGAAATCACAAAAGCAGTTCAAATACCTGTTATTGGGATTGGAGCAGGAAATGTTACGGATGGTCAAGTTTTGGTTTGGTCAGATATGTTAGGATTTTTTGAAGACTTTAAACCAAAGTTTGTACGACATTATTTAGATGGTGCAAGCCTTGTTAAAAATGCTGTGAACCAATATAGAAGTGATGTTCAAGATAGTTCCTTCCCATCAAAAGACGAAGAGTACTAAATGGAAAGATTGGTTGAAGTTGAACAAATTTCCTTTGAAGAAGATAATACAGAAATAAGTTTACGTCCTTCTTCGTGGGATGATTACATCGGTCAAGGAAAAATTAAAAAAAATTTAAAGGTTTTTATAGAGGCAAGTAAAAAAAGAGCAGAGGCTCTAGACCATGTGCTCTTTTATGGACCTCCAGGACTTGGAAAAACAACCCTTGCTTATTTAATTTCTAGTGAGATGAATAGTAATATTAAAATTACCGCTGGACCTATGATAGAAAAAGCAGGTGATCTAGCAGCAATATTAACCAATTTAGAAGAAGGTGATATTCTCTTTATTGATGAGATTCACAGACTCTCCCCAGCTGTTGAAGAAATACTTTATCCTGCTATGGAAGATTATAGACTGGATATTATTATTGGCTCAGGACCAGCAGCACAAACAGTTAAAATTGATTTACCCAGATTTACTCTGATAGGAGCTACAACCAGAGCGGGTATGTTATCGAACCCATTAAGAGAGCGGTTTGGTATGCATTTTAGAATGCAATTTTATAATGACTTAGAATTGGCAAAAATAATTACAATTGCCTCAGAGAAATTAAATAAAAATTCCCATGAAGATGCCAGTTTGGAAATGGCAAGAAGAAGTAGAGGAACGCCAAGGGTTGCATTAAGACTACTTAGACGTGTAAGAGATTTTGCAGAAGTAGAAAATGAAGAAGAAATTCATATAAGTAGATGTAGGTATGCCCTTGATGAACTGGGAGTTAATGAAAAAGGTTTTGACGAGATGGACTTAAATCTATTGGAACTGCTTATATCCAATAAAGGGAAGCCTATGGGTTTATCTACAATAGCTGCAGCGCTTAGTGAAGATGAAGGAACTATTGAAGATGCTATCGAACCTTATCTTTTAGCCAATGGATTCATTGAAAGAACTGCACGTGGTAGAGTTGCAACTGTGAAAAGCTACGAGCTGTTTAGATTATCTCCACCACAAGATGAAGGATCACTTTTTTGAAACCTCAATATTTTTTAATTACCATTGCGGCAATCTCTCTGTACTTTCTATCAGACCTCTTTGCTCCATTTTTAAAATCCATTATCGTGGCAGTATTGTTAAGTGTTGCTACTAGCTCCATATTTGATATTTTTAACAATAAAATTAAATCTAATATTATTACAACTATATGCATGACTGTGATTCTAAGTGCTGTATTTTTTGTACCATTAATTTATTTTATTTTTAATATTGTAGGTTTTGTTAATAGTATTGACCAAGAAGTAGTTATCAAAATGTTTGCATATGCAAAAAATCTAGTTTTAGATATCCCAGATGAATATGCAAGAGTAAAAGATCAATTAATTTTACTTTTAGAACAAATTGACATCCCAGCTCTCATAGAAAAAATGATTTCTTTTGCAGCCTTTCTTGGTAAAAATTCGGCTTCGTTTATGATAGACATGGTAATGATATTGATATTTTACTTTTTTATTAATCTTTATAAAAAGAATTTATCAAACTATTTAATAGAACTAATACCCTTAAACCATGAAGATGGTAAAGCATTATTCATGGAATCATCTAACGTTATGAGCATCGTCTTATATTCAATTTTGGTAACTGCGGTTTTTGAGGGACTTTTATTTGGAGTATTTATCAGTTTCTTTGGGTTTGATGGTATATTATTAGGAGTTTTATATGGATTTGCTTCTTTGATACCTGTAATTGGAGGTGCACTTATGTGGGTACCTATTGCAGGATATGAGATATTTACAGGAAATATCTCTGATGCAATTATTATAGTTTCCTATTCAATTATTGTAATTTCGCTAATAGCAGATACTATTATCAAACCAATTATTATTAAATATATAAACCTGAAAGTTGTTAAAAACCCCACTAAAATAAATGAACTATTAATCTTTTTCTCTATAGTTGCTGGTTTGTCAACTTTTGGCTTCTGGGGAATGATAATAGGTCCTGCCATGGTTACATTTTTTATATCCATCATGCAGTTGTTAAAAAAATATAGCAACGATGTGATATAATACTTAAAATAATAAAGGTTTAATTGGTGAAATTTGATTTACAAGAGCTAAAAAAAATTACCATACTATATGTAGAAGATGAAGAAATGATTCGAAACCAGACAGTTTCTATGTTTGATAATCTATTTAAAAAAACATATGTAGCAAGAGATGGTCGAGAGGGATTAAAAATATTTAATGCCAATATGGATGAAATCGATACCATTGTATCAGACATCAATATGCCTGAATTATCGGGTCTAGAGATGGCAGAAGAAATTCATAACCTCATACAAGAAATTCCTATCATTATTACAACCGCATATACAGATGAAGAGTTTTTATTAAAATCTTTAGAGTTAAATATCTATAAATACGTCACAAAACCACTTAAAATCAAAGAACTTACAATTAATATTTTAGAAGCTGTAAAAAAATATCGTTCGGAAAAAGATTTAACAAACAAAGCTCGTTTTTTAGTAAACCAACAAATTCTAGCTAAAAAAGAAGTTTCTTTATTACAAGAAAATGCAAATTTAAGTCAAAAAGAAATCAATATTCAAAATGATATTATTAATGATTATGTTAGTTTTTTGAAACTTGATAAAAATGGGGTTATTCAAAATGTATCTAATAAGTTTTGTATAGTCTATGGTTACAAAAAGAGTGAAATAACTGGTCAACAAATAAATGTATTATGTGAAAATAAGTCCTTAATACAAAAAAAACTTCTTGAATCAATCAGAGAAAAAAGAGTAATAGACTTTACAGACACATTTACAACCAAAGCAAACAAATCTATGAAACTTTTTTGTGAATTGTATCCTTTGTATGAAAACTCAGATGGCTTAGTTAGTGGGTATCACTTATATCAAGATACTTTCATTCCTTAAGCTTATTGTTGCTCCTACTTAAATAGTAACCTTAACATATTTTCTTGAACTTTATTGGCCTGAGCCATTGCGTACATACCTGCAATCATTAAAATTCTCAATCTATTTAAAGTTGAAAACTCTTGCACATAATCTACATCCCTTATAACTGATTCTGATTTTTTTAAATTGGTATGTTTACTTGTCATGTAGCGAACGGAAGATTCTAATTGGTTTTGAGTGGAACCAAAGTCACTTCTAAATAAATTTAAAGTATCAAGAGCCTCATCAATTTTGCTCATCCAAGCTCCAGCAGTTGAACTGTCTAGAAGTGTAATATTTTTCAAAGCTTCAATATCCAAGCCCAATGTATTTGATTGGACATTTCCACTGGTACTAATTGTATTTTGTGAAAATTCACCCACTTGAAAAACAAATTGATTGGTAGCTGTAATATCATCTGAGTCTTTTTGCAAAAGATTTGTTCCATTATAATTGGTTTGTGAAGCAATATTATCAAGTTGCATGAGTAGTTTTTTAATATCTTTTCTAATTGCTTCTTTACCTTCAGTTGAAGTAGTGTCTGACTTAGCTTGAATCAGTTTTGATTTAACGACATCTAAAATACGGCTTTGTTCACTCATTGCTTTATCAGCTATTTGAATAAAAGCAATACCATTATTGGCATTTTGTATTCCTTGTTTTATTGAGCTGGCCTGAGTTCTGAGTTTATCGGCAATTGCAAGGCCTGAGGGATCATCACTTGCTTTATTTATGCGTAAACCAGTTGAGAGCCTTAACAAAGATTTTTGAAAAAGTGAAGCATTATTTTTATAATGTCCATAAGCTGTTAATGCAGCGACATTTGAATATATTAATATAATATCTCCTTAAGTGGAATAATTATATTAATTATAATACTACATTTCTAATAATTAGTTGAGTAATTTATATTAATCTTATTTATATGAAAGGGAATGAAAGAAAGATAGGATGAAGATAAAGAGAATTATTTCTCTTTATCTTCAGTTTTATATTCAAATATAAATTCGTCTTTGGCAAAGTCAATTTTTACACTTCCGCCATTTTTCAAGGCTCCAAAAAGGATTTCATCCGTCAATGGTTTTTTGATTTTATCTGAAATCACACGACCAAGTGGTCTTGCTCCCATTTCTTTATCATATCCAAGATTTGCTAACTCTTTTTTTGCTTTAGTTGTAATAACAATTTTAATATTTTTATCAGAAATTTGTTTTTCTAAATCAGAAATAAATTTACCAACAACTCTTACCATCGCATCCATATCTAAAGCTGAGAAATGAATCGTACCATCAAGTCTATTTCTAAATTCAGGGGCAAAGAACTTTTTGATTGCTTTGTTTTCATTTAAACTATCATCTTTTGCAAAACCCATAACATTTGCTTCAATAGCACCTAAGTTAGATGTCATAATTAAAATTACATTTTGAAAATCTGCTTTGTTACCATTGTTATCTGTTAATTCTGCATTGTCCATCACTTGTAATAACAAACTCATCAAATCAGGATGTGCTTTTTCTATCTCATCTAGTAATAAAACCGTATGAGGATGTTTTCTAATGGCTTCAGTTAGTAAGCCGCCTTTTTCAAAGCCAACATACCCTGCAGGTGCTCCTATCAATCTAGAGATAGTATGAGCTTCCATATATTCACTCATATCAAATCGTTCAAAATGAACAGCCAGTTGCTCAGATAATTCTTTGGCCACTTCTGTTTTACCAACACCCGTTGGACCTGTAAAGAGAAAACTACCAACAGGTTTTTTATCACCACCTAAACCAGCTCTATTTATTTTAATAGATTCGACAATTTTTGTAATAGCATCATTTTGACCAAATACTCTTCTTTGCATACTTCTCTCTAAAGAACGAAGAAGCGTTAAGTCAGATTTAGTAGCAGATTTTGGAGGAATATTAGCCATTTTTGAAACAGTTAACTCCACATCTTTTTGCGTAATGTTTATATTTTTTTTCTTTTTACTGGTTTTCGCCAGTTCTTTTAATTTTTTTGTTGCAGCAACTTCATCAATAACATCGATGGCGCTATCTGGTAAAAACCTATCATTGATAAATTTTTTACTCAATTCAACTGCAATTTTAATTGAAGAATCTGTATATTTCACACCATGATATTCTTCATACTTACTTTTTAAGCCTTCCAATATAGTTATAGTATCTTCGATAGATGGCTCACTAATATCTACTTTGGCAAAACGACGACTTAGTGCTTTGTCTTTAGAAAAGTCGTTTCTAAATTCAGAAAAAGTAGTTGCCCCTACACATCTAATCTTACCATTGGCAAGTAATGGCTTTAAAATATTAGAAGCATCCATAGCTGATCCTCCAACACTACCAGCACCAACAATTGTATGTATCTCATCAATAAACAGTATTGCATCAGGAATTTTACTGATATCTTTTAATAATGCTTTTAATTTCTTTTCAAAATCACCTCTGTATTTCGTACCTGCTAACAACGAACCCATGTCAAGAGAAAATATCTTCGCATTTAATAAAAGACTGGGCACATTCTTATTAGCAATTTCAAGCGCTAGTCCTTCTGCAATTGCAGTTTTACCAACTCCTGGTTCACCCACAAGTAAAGGATTATTTTTCTTTCTTCTACTTAAAACTTCAATTACTCTATTTATTTCTGAGCTTCTTCCAATAACAGGATCTATTTCACCCCTTAAAGCAACTTCAACCAGTTCAATGCTATTTTTTCTCAAAGCTTCAAATTTTTTAGGATCATCTAAATCATTTTGTTCTTCTTCATGTTCTTCACTATCAACAGTAATGTCTTCTTCTTTATGACTGAATTCTTCAAGAATATCTACACGCTCAACACCCAAAGATTTCAACATATAAGTTGCATATGTTTTGTCATTTCGCATAATAGCTACAAACATATCTTCTATACTTGCATTGCCTTTCCCACTTGCTTGTGTGTGGGCAACCATATGTTCAATTACAGAGGACAAAGTTAAGGTCTCTATAGGTTCATCTTCTACATTAGAAGGAAGTTTAGGAGTATTATCATCAACATAGTTTTTTGTATCTTCAAATATTTTTTTAGTATCTAGCCCTAAATCCACCAATAAAGTATGTATTGTTTCTGCATTTAACAACATCAAGAAAATATGCTCAATGGTTAAATATTCATGTCTACTTGTTTTAGCATAGCCAACAGCTTGTGCGAAGACTTCTCTTAATTCTTTACTTATCATATTATTCTTCTTCCATAATTGCTCTTAAGGGAAAGCCTTTTTCCCTTGCTATTGTTTTTACTTGCGCTACTTTAGTGGCAGCTATCTCATTAGTATACACACCACAAACTTCTTTTCCATTATTATGTATATTTAACATAATAACTTCAGATTCCTCTAAAGATTTTCTAAATATTTTTAATAATACGTCTATAACAAAATCCATAGTAGAATAATCATCATTAAGTAAAAACACTTTATATTTTTTAGGTTCTTCAACCTCTAATTCTTCGTCTAATTCTAAATCATATTCATTTTGATTTGCCAAACCCCAACCTTTTGTTCAAAATTTATTTATATATCATACGTATTTAATAATACATATATTTTACTATAATATAATTATACCAAAAAAAGTAATTACAATGTTTAAAGATATAAATTTAGAAAAAAACAAAAACCTATTTGTTACAGCAACCAATACAGACATCGGAAAAACCTTTGCCTGTGAGAAAATACTCATAAAACTTGCCAATAAAGGTTTTAAAGTGGGTTATTTCAAGCCTTTTGAAACGGGTGTCATTCACAAGCCTCAAGATGGTAGTAGCATGTTGGAATTAACTCAAGTACTTAATCCTGATTTTTTAGCTGTAAGCATTAATGATGTGGTTCCTTATCAGTTTAAATTACCCGCAGCTCCATTTATTGCTAAAGGTGATATTCAAATTGACATAAATTTCTTAAAAGAAAAGAAAAAATATTTAGAACAATTTTGTGATATATTGATTATTGAAGGTGCAGGAGGTTTATTGGTTCCAATTGATGAGGATTTATTTATTATTGACTTAATAAAAGAGTTTAAAGCCTATCCTATTTTAATCGTACCAAGCAATCTAGGAAGCATTAATGATACCCTACTTTCACAAGAAGCATTAAAAAATAGAGGTCTTGATTTTTCTTGGATTATTAATCTATATAAAGACAAAGATAGTTTTGCTAAAGTAACTTTACCTTTTTATAAAAAATATTTTAACGAAGTAGAGTATTTAGATACTATTTAGTATCCATTGGGCAGAGTTTTTCTTAGAGTTTAAACTCTTGTTCAGCTGCCTTGGCCAATCCTATTCCTGAAAAAGTGAGCTTATTTTCTGATATTAGCTTTTCACCCTTAAATTCTTTTAGGATTTTTTTTCCCTCTTTAAAGGAAAAAACCTTTGCATCTTCCATTTGAAGTATTATATCTTTTATCGATTCATCATCTTTTTTTTTAAAAATTGCCAATAAAAAGACTTTTTTTTCTATATCCACTTTTTAATCCTTGTGTAGTAGTATGCGGTTGCAAAAAAAGCAAATCCAATTATTATGGTGATAAACTCTAGGGAAATAAAGTTTGCCATAAATCCAATAAACAGTGTTGTCACAATATTAGTCAACATAAAAATCATATCATTATAAGAAATTACTCTACCCATGTACTTAGGTTCTATTCTTTTCTGTAATAAAGCATAGGTATATGACCATAAAGTTGTTGTTGTAAATCCAGATAAAAATAAGCCTATTAATGCCAAATAAAAGTTATGCTGAAAGATTGCCCAAGCTATAATTGATACACCTTGCAAAATTAAAAGATATTGCAAGTTATCTTTGTTTATTTTATTTCCAATAAAAAAAGGTCCTATCATTAGAGCAAATGCCCTAACGGCATTTGATATACCAATTGCTAAGGGTACTGCTATAACAAATTTATAATT
>Ga0105358_10000817_pt1 | contig 16180 bp, 16 predicted proteins | sample GOMGulsemesocosm_5_FD_83509 | JGI IMG/M metagenome (GOLD analysis project Ga0105358, IMG submission 83509) | Methane-oxidizing microbial communities from mesocosms in the Gulf of Mexico - GOM15C Gulf of Mexico | ecosystem: Environmental > Aquatic > Marine > Cold seeps | place: Gulf of Mexico... | reverse complement strand
CCAGAAATGGTTAAAGCGCCTTTAATTAGTATATCAAGTTGGTGTTTGGTAACTGCAATTGCTGCTCTCGGCGTGAAAACATCATTAAAGTCTCTCATAGATGTTGGATTTCTTCCAGTTGCGCTTATGGTGGGAGAAACGATCTTTCTTGCGAGTTGGGTTCTTATCGGTTTAGTCTATGTTTTATAAATAAAAAAATAATATACAAATGCAAATAATTTTACTTTTGAATGCAGAATAATATGTTTGATGGTTTACTTTCTGACCCTATGTTTTTGATGCAGATCATTGCAGGCTTGCTTCTCGCTGGTTTTTTTGCGGGTGTCTTGGCAGGCTTATTGGGGATTGGTGGGGGCATTGTGATTGTTCCCGTCTTATATTTTTTATTCCAAGAATTCGGTATCAGTGCTGATGTGGCTATGTTCGTTGCGATCGGAACATCCCTTGCCATCATAATCGCGACATCTTTGTCATCTTTGCGTTCTCATCATAAAAGAGGCGGGGTTGATTGGGATTTATTAAAATCTTGGTCACCTGGTGTAATCATAGGTGTTATTGCAGGGACTTATATCGCATCACTCTTGAACGGCAACATGTTGGTTATTTTATTCTCCATCCTTGCTTTCTGTATCTCGATGCGGTTTTTGTTCTTTTCAAAAAGTGCCTCTCTTTCTAATAAATTACCGGGGCAGCCCTTAGAATCTATTTTTACTTTTTTGATTGGCAGCTTATCTGTGATGGTCGGCATTGGTGGGGGCAGTTTTACGGTTCCTATTTTAACGGCTTATAATTACCCCATACGTAAAGCTGTAGCCTGTTCCTCTGGAATTGGATTGCTTATTGCTATTCCTGGGGCTATTGGCTTTATCGTTGCGGGTTGGGGGGCTGAAGGCACTCCACCTGGCAGCATTGGTTATGTTAACCTTTTGGGCTTTGCATTGATTGCACCCATGACTGTTTTATGTGCGCCATTGGGGGCTAAAATTACTCATAGCATCTCTCCGCATTATCTCACCAAAATTTTTGGTATTTTCTTGTTGGCGACAAGTATAAAAATGATGACACAGGCCCTTTAGGAACATCAATTTAACATTGAGTTCAGTTCTATGGAGATTGGTTAAGGCGTTGTTCACGGGTTAACTTACAAAAATTTTGGGTTGATTGTTTTAGCATTTTCTCATGAGGGATAAGAAAGCCAATCGTTCTTGGTTTAAGTGCTGGGTTTAAATCAAATAATGCGAGGTTATGGTTTGATTTAATAGCTGAAAATGCCTCAGGGAGAATAGTGAATGATTCCGAATTTTCAACAAGGTCCAAGATTGATGAAATGGAATTTACTTCTGTAATCGCCGCATGATGTATGTGATTTTCGATGAAATATTTGTTAATCACTTTCCTAGTTTCAAATTGTTGAGGAAATAATATGGCTTTCAAGTGATGTTGACATCCATTGAGAATTGTACTCGCAAGATGAGATTGAGACCCATGCAATACGAGCTTCCAGTTTTCTTTGAATAACTCTTCAAATTTTATATTGAGGTCGGTTCTGTTTAATTTGAAACCAATGCCAATATCAATATCACCGGAAGCTACTTTTCGTTCAATTTCATCATTAGTCATTTCTTCAATATGCAGTGAAATAAGCGGATATTTGTTGTCAAATTTAATAATCAAATCGCGTAAATATAGGGCATTTATAGATTGTAGAACGCCAACTTTTAAGCTGCCGATTTCTCCAACTTCCACATCTGAAATAATTTCTTTTAAAAGCGAGACTTCATTCAGTATTTTTTTTGTGGATGATAAAGCTAATTCACCACTTTCTGACAGTTTCACTCTTCGTCCGACGCGGTAAAAAAGTTTTGTTTTCAGTTCCTCCTCCAGTTGTTTTATCTGGTTCGATAAAGCGGGTTGAGTAATACATAAAACTTCTGCTGCTTTACGAAAATGTTCCATTTCTGCAACAACTTTAAAATATCTTAAATGGCGTAATTCCAAAATACCCTCCAAGCAACAGAAATCATTCATAAAACTTATCAATACGATATCTTTTTAAACTTAGACTGACAATTTATTTTTTGCAAAACTGCGCTGGTAATAAAAAACGACTGGTTAAAAGGATTATCAAAATGACTAAATTTACTTCTGCAGATTTTGGAAAAACAAAGGCCCAATTAACAGCTGTCATGGCGAAAAATTTGGCTCATAAAAATGTTGAAGGCAGTGATGTTGATGAAAAATTCAGCGCGGAGCGAAAACATCCTGTGCATATTGTGAATGTACCAAGCAATTCGATCAGTATGACAATTGGAGGGTTGCTGCCGGGGGATCGTTCAAACAGGCATCGTCATACCTATGAAACCTTAGCCTATATTCTCGAAGGTAAAGGTTATTCAATGATTGAAGATGTTAAAATTGAATGGCAAGCGGGTGATGCGTTCTATATCCCTAATTGGGCTTGGCATCATCATGTTAATCTTGACCCCGATAAGCCCGCAAAATATCTTGCCTGTGAAAATGCACCAATGCTTCAAAACTTAGGGCAACTTGCCATTAGAGAGGAAATATAATGAGCTCAAATGAAATTTCAGGCATTGTTGCATATACTGTTACGCCATTTTCTAAAAAGACTGGTGAAGTTGAATTAAAGGTTCTTTTCCAAACCATAGATCAACTTATCGCATCAGGTGCTGACGCAATCGCGTCCTTAGGAAGTGCAGGTGAATGTGCATATCTTGATAATGAAGAATGGGAATTGGTTGCTAAGGAGACCATTGAACACGTGAATGGCAGCGTTCCTGTCATCGTAGGGATCGCGGAACTAACAACCAAATCAGCCGTTAAAAAGGCTATTTTTGCGCAACAAAATGGCGCTGATGCCATTATGGTATCCCCATGGTCATATTATAAGTTATCAGAAGGCGAGATTTTTGATCATTATGCTGAAATCTCATCCGCGATTTCGATACCGATCATGGTTTATAATAACCCCGCAACCTGTGGCGTGGATATGTCTGCGCAATTTATGCTTTCAATGGTCAATGAAATTGAAAACATTACCATGATCAAGGAAAGCACCGGGGATATTCAGCGCATGCATAAAATATTCAGTTTATCACAAGGAACAGTGCCATTTTTCAACGGTTGTAATCATATTGCCCTTGAAGCCCTGAATGCAGGCGCACAGGGTTGGTGTACGGTCGCCCCCAATTTGATTGGTGACCTTCCAAAAAAATTGCTGAACGAGGTTAAACATGGAAATGTTCAAACTGCTCGGGATATTTTTTATCGTCAGCTAGGGCTGTTGGAATTTATTGTTAAAGAAGGCTTGGCATCGAGCGTGAAGGCCGGCTTGGAAATGCGTGGGGTTGAGGCTGGTACGGCCAGACGTCCATTAAAAGAATTGGCCCCTGAAAAGCAAAAAATATTAAAGCAGCTCATAAATTCAACTTGCGAGCAATAACTAGTATATCACAATTTTGGATGTAATGAAGATGCTTGCTCTATAGGTGTCTTCATTACAGAAGTTGAAAATATGAAACAGAATGAAGCTATTGTTTTGAATATTCTTAATCGTATTGGGACAAAAGGCGCGACAGGAAAAGAAATTTTCAATAATTCTTCGTTAAATCGCGCAGAATTTAATACAGCATCTGGTGCCATATGGTTGAGAGGCGAAATCGTGGGTGAAAAATCTGTAGGCTGCTGTGGTAATGGATGCGCTGATTATTGTGTTAGTTATATGAAATTTGATAATTTATGGAAATTGAAAGCCCCTTAAAGGGGAGGGGCAGGAAATGAATGATTTTGATTTGAGGGGATAATGCATAAGTGATTTAAAGTTTATCCGCATAATAGCTATGATTACTTACGGCTTCACAATTCTAGGTGTGTAAAATGATCAGACTTGCTTTTCTTATTGTGGTTTTGTTTTCGCACACCGTTTTTGCTGATGTGGATCAATGGAAAATTGAATTTCCAAAAGGTGATTTTTTAAAACATTCTGTCCCATTTAGTGAAATCTTTTCTGGAGGGCCTTCACGCGATGGTATCCCGTCAATTGACAATCCCAAATTCGCGAAAGCAAGTGAACTAAACATCATAGATACAGAGCCTGTTATTGGACTTGAAATTAACGGGCAGTATAAAGCTTATCCAATCCGTGTTTTGATGTGGCATGAAATAGCCAATGACACATTGGGTGGTGTACCCATAACCGTTACATATTGCCCCCTGTGTAATTCTGCTATCGTTTTTGATCGTCGTGTGAACGGTACGGTTTTAGATTTTGGAACGACGGGGCGTTTACGACTTAGTGACTTGGTGATGTACGACAGGCAAACGGAAACGTTTTTTCAACAAGCGCTGGGTGAAGGCATTATAGGAACATTGACTGGAACACGTTTAGAGATGATCCCTGCACGATTAGAAAGTTTTGCAAATTATAAAGCAAGGGCAGGCGATGATGCTCTTGTATTGGTTCCCAATAATGTTCGAGCGCGTGATTATGGGGCAAATCCATATGCAGGCTACGACAAAGCATATCCGTTCTTATACAGGGGTGATATGCCCAAAGGCATTAAACCCATGCAGCGGGTGATAACGAATGAATTTAGAAAAGTAGCTTTCAAGCTAACTGATTTACGTAAAATGGAAATGATTGAAGCGTCAGATGGCACTATATATAAGTGGTCGGCTGGACAAAATACAGCACTCGGGAACCGCGTTATTGCAAAAGGGGCTGATATTGGGAATGTCACAGCCACACGCGACGGTGAAGATGTTGTGTATTTTGTTGAGTTTGCATTTGTTTTTCATGCATTTTCAAAAGGTGGTGTAATTAAATAGTTGTTAAGAAAGTAAAAAAATATGGCGGATGCATTCCACTCAGAGGGAGCAAAAATGATCTGATTCTTGTGATGTAAAGCCTTTTCAAAAGGCTTATTTAGGTTGAACTGAGCCTTGTGGATTTTTACCTTTGGCTTCTAAATCCAACATAAATTGAACCACGCTTTGTGCAACACGATTGTAGGTTTCGGGTTTGCTTTCTTTTAAAGCCAACTCATATATGCCATCACAATTTGTCTTAGCGAGTTCATAATCATCTTTCCATTTGCGTTCTACGATTTTGATGAAGCGGGTGATGTATCCCGGTTGAACGCTATTGATAGATTTTTCCGCGCTGTAAGCATGAACAAGGTTGATCATGGCATCTGTTTTATCTTCTTGGTCGGATCTTTTGAAAGCGTTGGTGCAACCGACAACACTGTAAAGAAAGCCTTCTTCAGGTGTGATGGCCTGTGCGTCGTTGGCAGAAAAAGAGAATGAGCTGAGAAGACAAATAAGGCCAAGAGTTTTACGCATAAAGAATACCCAAGTTGAATAAGAAGTTGATTTTTTAACAAGCTACAGTTTCATGTTTAAAAATTCAATGAATTATATGATTAAGCACTGGCACAAGAGGGCCTTATCGCCCTACATTGTGGCCAGATGTTAAGTGGTTTTGAAAAGGATAAACCAGATGTGTTCTGAAATTGTTAAGTCAGTCTGTCCCCATGACTGTCCAAGTGTTTGTCCCTTAGATGTAGAACTTTTGAATGAAACACGTATAGGTAAAGTTAATGGTAGTCGTGACAATTCATTTACGCAAGGCCTGATTTGCGGCAAAGTTGCCCGTTATGCAGAACGTGTCCATCATCCCGATCGTCTTCTTCATCCGCTTAAACGTGTGGGGCCTAAAGGCTCTGGTGAATTTGAACAAATATCGTGGGGTGAAGCTTTAGATACAACCGCGGCCGCTTTGATAAAAGCGGAAAAAACATTTGGAGCACAATCGGTTTGGCCGTTTTTTTATGCAGGCACGATGGGGCAAGTTATGCGTGACGGCATTAAGCGTTTAGCCCATGCAAAGGGTTATTCTAATATGCAAGGCACCTATTGTGTCGGTTTATCTGATCCGGGCTGGACTGCTGGTGTTGGCGCCAAATGGGGTCCAGATGTCCTAGAAATGGAAAAATCAGACCTCATTGTTCTCTGGGGGATTAATGCGGTATCCAGCCAAATCCATTTGATGGCTCATGCCTTAAAAGGTGTGAAAAATGGCGCAAAATTGGTTGTTATCGACCCATATCAAAATAAAACAGCAGAAAAAGCTGATTTACATTTGGCGGTTCGCCCCGGAACGGATGGTGCATTGGCCTGTGCCGTAATGCATGTCTTGTTTAAAGAAGGGTTCGCAGATCGTGAATATTTACATAAATATACTGATGTGCCAGAAGAATTCGAAAAACACTTAAAAGATAAAACCCCTGAATGGGCGGCTGAAATAACAGGTATACCCGCACATAGTATTGAATCCTTTGCGCGTCTTTACGGCAGTACCAAAAAAAGTTTCTTACGTGTTGGACATGGCATGACACGAAGTCGCAATGGGGCACATAACATGCATGCCGTCAGCTGTTTGCCTGCGATCACTGGGGCGTGGCTTGTTGAAGGGGGCGGTGCGCTTTATGCACAAAGCAACTTGGCACGATTAGATAAAACTTTGATTGAAGGAAAAGATGTTGCACGCGATGACGTGCGCACGCTTGATCAATCAAGAATAGGCGAAATTTTGAATAGCACAGGCGATGCGGATGCCTTACTTGGCGGACCAGAAGTCAAAGCTTTGTTCATTCAAAATACCAACCCCGTTGCGGTCGCACCGGATTCATCAATGGTGCGCGACGGTTTTATGCGCGATGATTTATTCACCTGTGTGCATGAACAATTCATGACTGAAACCGCAAAACATGCAGATATAGTTTTACCCGCAACTATGTTTTTAGAACATGATGACATTTATACAGCCAGTGGACATTGTACATTACAAGTCGCACGCAGTGTGATCCGTGCGCCGGGGGAATGTAAATCGAACCATGATGTGTTATGTGAATTGGCAAAACGTCTGGGGGCAGAACACCCTGCGTTTAGCAAAACACCGATTGAACTGATCGAAGAAACACTGGCCACATCAGGTTATCCAAAAGCAGATGAAATTGTTGAAAAAACGGGTCACGATTTAACGATAAGTTTTGAAAAAGCACATTTCATTGATGGCTTTGGTCATGCGGATGGCAAATTTCGCTTCAAACCTGATTGGGAAAGCCTTGGCCCTCGGGGTGATGTTATGCCTTCTTTACCGGATCATTGGGATATCATTGATGAAAAAACCGATGAAAAACCATTTAGATTGATCACGCCACCTTCGCAGAATTTTTTAAACTCATCTTTCACCGAAACCAAAACATCACGCATCAAAGAACGCTGCCCGGAGGTGTTCGTTCATCCGCGTATCATGCGTAATTTAGGGATCAGTGATGGTGACCTTGTGCGCCTTGGAAATGAAAATGGTACGGTTTTATTAACCGCTGTTTCTAAGCAAGGACAACATGAAGATACGCTTGTTGTAGAAAGCGTCTGGCCCAATTATACTTTTATTGAAGGCAAAGGGATTAACACTTTAACTTCTTCTGACCCTGGCTACCCTAATAACGGTGCCGTCTTCCATGATACCAGTGTTTGGTTGAAAGCGCATAGATAGGATAAGAAAATGACGGCGCATGTCATTGTTTTTGGTAATGAAAAAGGCGGCACGGGTAAATCAACGGCTGCGATGCATGTCATCGCTGCTTTGTTGGACCATGGATTGCAAGTGGGCAGTCTTGACCTTGATTTACGCCAAGGCACATTGTCACGTTATATTGAAAACCGTACCCACGCAAATCGCCCTTTAAAGACGCCAGATCATGTCCGCGTGGTGGGGGAGGGTAAAGAAGCTGAGGCACATTTCAAGGATGCTTTCTCTCGCCTTCATGATGCAGAAGATGTGATCGTAATTGACACGCCGGGGCATGACACTGTGCTGGGACGCTTGGCCCATACGTTTGCCGATACGTTGATAACGCCCTTGAATGACAGTTTTATTGATTTAGATGTTCTGGCACGTGTTGATGGACATACCTTAAAGATCACGAGACCAAGCCATTATGCTGAAAACGTATGGGAACAACGCAAACAACGCAGTTTATCTGGACAGGGGAAACCGGTTGATTGGATTGTCATGCGTAACCGTTTAAGTCACCTTGATGCACGTAATAAACGTGATATGGAAGGCTTACTTGCGGACCTTTCAAAACGCATCGGCTGTCGTATTGTTTCTGGATTTGGGGAACGTGTGATCTATCGGGAGCTTTTTTTGAAAGGGTTAACCTTAATGGATATGAAAACAGATAAGCTATCCATGTCTCATTTGGCAGCCCGCCAAGAAGTCCGCAGTCTTATTGAGGCAATGAACTTGCCCTGTTTGAAATAGCGGTTATATATAGCACATGATCTCATATCTTATTCTTGGCCTCATCCTTGTTTTTTGTGTTTACATCTTGTTACGTTGGTTTGCACAAGCCACGCCGCAAGACGTATTTCGTGTGCTAAAATGGCTTCTTTTTTGTTTGGTCCTTGTCGCGATTGTGTTTTTGGCCTTAAGCGGTAAACTCGGTTTGGCCTTTGCTGCACTGCCTGCGTTGTTTGTATGGTTTGGGCGACTGCGTATTTTCATGAGTGTTATAAGAATGCTACGTGGTTTTTTTGGAATGTCCAAACCTAACCCATCTGGTACAGGTCAAAATACTGCTTTTGAAGGGGTGATGAGCCATGAAGAGGCCCTTGCAATTTTGGGTTTAGATGTAGGTGCGCTGCCACAAGAAATTAAAGCTGCTTATCACCGACTTATTTCGCAAGCTCACCCTGATAAAGGTGGCTCTGATTACTTGGCTGCAAAGATCAATCAGGCTCGGGATGTTTTGTTGAATGACTAGGTTTCTGTTCTTTATTGTCCTTTGTTTTTTTTCACTACCTGTCTTGGCAGGAAACTATTGCGATATGGATACGGCACTCGCGTCTTATAAAGCGGCGGTGAAACGTAAAAATATTGATGACCATGAAGGTGCTTTAGGTCCGTTTACGTCCTTGGCTGAATTGGGAGTGGCACCCGCACAACGCCAATTGGCAGAATATTACCTTGAAGAATCTCGGGATCGCGATGCGCTGGAAAAAGCGGCTATGTGGGCACAACTTTCCGCATGGGGTGGAGATCGTGATGGCCAAAAAATGGTTCAACAACTGTCGGCGACTTTACGTGATCAGATCGGACAAGATGCGCAAATCCTTGCAGAAGAATGGTTGCCTGTAAAACCTTTATGTGGCGTGGCGCCTAGTGGCGAACAAGAAGACGCTGATCTGAAAATGGTAGACCGTTTTCCGCTTTATAGAGGGGCAGGCATTGAAGATGAAATCTTTCAGGCTTTTCAAGTAAAATTAAGTGCAGCATTAGGCACTGTTGAACAGGTTGCGTCACGTTTAAGCCCGCTGGTTGATCTTATTCCTGCTTTTGAAGTGATCAAAGGTGTGGGGACTGATCGTTTTATGAATTGGGATGACGCAACCGGCTATTTGCAAATCTCAAGCGCTTATTTAAATGATGTGAGCGAACGACAACTGGCTTATGCTTTGGTTTTATCTGTACAACGCAGGCTCTATTCAAAAATAAGGCGAGCTGTGTTTCTCGATCCCATCGGATTAGGTGTTGGTAGTTTTTCTCTTTATGGATCTTTGTACGGAGATGTGAAAACAAAGCGTTTTCTCTCTTTATTCCAAAAAGCGCTTATCATGTCGAACAAGCTTCCCATTGTCTTGCATGATATGGTTCATAGCTTGGATGAAATCTATTATATGCCCGGTTCTCGTTATCATAAAACGCGTTTGACAGGTTCCAAAGAATTTGCGGAATATGATTATAAAAGAAGCAATGCGAAGCGCCGTATGGCGGTTGTTTTTAAACGGCTTAATTTTGAAACAGCACCAGAAATTTTACTTCAATTGGTTCGACTCGGCTATTATGCTCAACAGCATGGCGTTATAGAAGGTTACCGCAATCAAACAGAAGGTAAAAGCAAAGAAGATATGATCTTAAAAGCATTGGAAGGCAATGGTATGTCAGCGGCTGCTTTGTTCAATCAAGGAACGACCAAGAAGAAAAACCTTATGAAATCATGGGATAAGGATGGACCACTTGGTGATAAAAAGATCGTATGCGATGCTGTTTTTGCCCAAGTTAAAGCGGCCATTGCCTTAAAAATACAGGGCACGATCGTAAGTCGTTCTGTTAAAATGCAACCTTGCACAAAGGCCAGAACTGCATGGAATAAATACAGATCGATGTAGAATTAAGAATAGTGTTTTTTTTGATGTGGGTCTCTTGCGTTTAAAGGCGGTTTGTGGCACAAAACCTCATCTTTTTTAGTTTGATTTCTATGGGCTGAAAAAAAATGCATTTGTGGGGTAAGGAATGAATAAACCTGTCAAGAAAGCGATCTTCCCGGTTGGGGGGCTTGGTACCCGTTTTCTTCCTGCAACGAAAGCCATCGCAAAAGAGATGTTGCCCGTTGTGGATAAGCCATTAATTCAATATGCAGTGGAAGAAGCCATTGCTGCAGGGATTGAACAATTCATCTTTGTAACAGGGCGTGGCAAAAGCGCGCTGGAAGATCATTTTGATCATTCTTACGAACTTGAAACAACGTTAATGGAAAAAGGTAAAGACGATATTCTTCAGGCTGTAACGGACCTTTTACCAAACCCCGGCTCTGTTTTTTACACCCGCCAAATGAAACCACTTGGCCTTGGTCATGCTGTATGGTGTGCAAAAGAATTAATCGGTGATGAACCGTTTGCTGTTTTATTGGCTGATGATCTTGTCTTGGCTCCAGGAAAAAGCTGTTTGGGTCAAATGATAGATGTCTATAACGAAACGGGTGGCAATGTTGTTGCGATTGAAGAAGTGCCGCGCGCAGATACAAAAAAATATGGTGTGCTGGATGTGATCTCAGATGATGGGAAAACTGCACAGGCGCAGGGCTTGGTTGAAAAACCAAACCCAGAAGATGCACCTTCTAACCTTTCCATCATTGGTCGCTATATTCTACAGCCAGAAGTTTTTAAAGAATTAGACAAAAAAGAACGTGGCGCTGGAAATGAAATCCAATTAACAGATGCAATGGCCAAAACCATTGGAAATATTGATTTCAGAGGTTTGCGTTTTGAAGGTACTCGATATGATTGTGGGTCGAAATTAGGCTTTATTGAAGCCAATTTGGCCTTTGCTTTGGAACGTGATGATTTGCGCGATGGCGTTCAAAATATCATTTCAAAATTAAATAAGTAATTTGTTTTTATTCTAACGCGTTAAGGAATGTCCCATGCGTATTGCTATGATCGGTACTGGTTATGTAGGTCTTGTTTCCGGTGCATGTTTTTCTGAATTCGGAACAGATGTCGTTTGCGTTGATAAAGACGTTACGAAAATTGAAAATTTACATAAAAATATTATGCCAATTTTTGAACCCGGTTTAGATAAACTGGTGGAAAATAACGTCAGTGGTGGTCGTCTCAGCTTCACAACTGATTTGAAAGAAGCGGTTAAAGGTGCGGATGCTGTCTTTATTGGTGTGGGAACGCCAACGCGCCGTGGTGATGGGCATGCTGATTTATCTTATGTCTATGGTGCGGCAAAAGAAATTGCAGAAGCAATGGACGGATATACGGTTATCGTCACAAAATCGACTGTTCCGGTTGGTACCGGCGATGAAGTTGAAAAAATTATTCGTGACACACGACCTGATGCCGAATTTGATGTGGTTTCTAACCCTGAATTCTTGCGCGAAGGGTCTGCTATCGAAGATTTTATGCGCCCTGACCGGGTTGTTATTGGTACGGAAAGTGATCGTGCACAAGAAGTGATGCGCCAATTATATCGCCCACTGTTTCTCATTGAAACGCCGATTATGTTCACGCAACGTCGCACCTCAGAACTGATCAAATATGCAGCGAACACATTTTTGGCGGCAAAAATCACCTTCATCAATGAAATCGCAGATTTATGCGAAGTCGTCGGTGCCGATGTCCAAGCTGTTGCAAAAGGCATTGGGCTTGATGGCCGTATCGGTAAAAAATTCTTACATGCAGGGCCGGGCTACGGCGGTTCTTGTTTCCCTAAAGATACGTTGGCTTTGGTCAAAACGGCACAACAATATGGCAGCCCGTTGAAAATCATTGAAACGGTCGTCGAAGTGAATGCAGAACGTAAAAAGAAAATGGCGGCCAAAGTGATTGCGGCATGCGGTGGGGACGTTAAAGGTAAGAAAATTTCTGTTCTTGGTGTTGCCTTTAAACCCAATACGGATGATATGCGTGACTCACCGAGTTTGGATATCATTCCGGTCTTGCAAGACGCTGGTGCTGAAATTTGTGCTTATGATCCAGAAGCAATGGGCGAAGCCAAAGAAATGTTACCCGGTGTCACATGGAAAGAAAATTCATATGACACAATGGAAGGTGCAAGTGCGATTGTCCTTATTACGGAATGGAATGAATTTCGTATGTTGGACTTAGACCGTGTTAAAGAACTGTTGGAAACACCTGTGATGGTTGATTTGCGCAATGTCTATAACCGTGCAGAAATGAAAGAAGCAGGCTTCGATTATTCTTGTATAGGTCGCGCTAAATTATAAAGTTATAATCTTTCGTTTATTACATGATATGAAGCCCCGTTGATCGTTTTCTCGGGGTTTCGTCTTTTAAAGGGACTACCAAAATGACTTCAGTTCTCAACTCCAGCATTCTTCGTGAATATGATATTCGTGGTATTGTGGGTGAAACATTCAGTGAAACCGTTGTTGAAAATCTGGGGCGGGCTTTTGGTACGCGTATTAAACGTGCTGGTGGCCGTTCGGTTGCCGTTGGATATGATGGGCGGCTCAGTTCCCCCGGATTGGCGGATGCGGCGATAAAAGGTTTATCTGCATGTGGCTTGAAAGTGTACCAAACAGGGCGCGGACCAACACCTATGTTGTATTATGCAACATATGCGCTTGAGGCTGATGCGGGCTTGATGATTACAGGGTCTCACAATCCACCAGATTATAATGGCATTAAAATGATGATGTCTGGATTGTCATTTTTTGGACAAGACATTCAAGACCTTGGTCGCATCGTGGAAGCACAAGATTTTGAAAGCGGTGAAGGTTCTGTTGAAGAACATATTATGCTTGAAGCTTATGTGGAACGTGTCTTGGCTGATTTTAAACCGGGCAGGGATTTAAATATTGCATGGGATGCAGGCAATGGCGTGGCAGGTGAAGCCATGACCATGATTTGTGATCAACTTCCCGGTGAGCATAGCTTATTATATGCCGATATTGACGGTACTTTCCCAAATCATCATCCTGATCCAACAGTTGAATCCAATCTTGAAGATTTAAAGCTTGTTGTTGAATCGGAAGGTTGCGATCTGGGTATTGCGTTTGATGGGGATGGTGACCGTATTGGTGTGGTTGACAGCCAAGGGCGTGTTCTTTGGGGCGATCAATTAATGGTCATCTGGGCTAAAGAAATATTGTCACGTAACCCTAATGCGACAATCATTGCTGATGTGAAAGCTTCTCAAGTTCTTTTTGATGAAGTCAGCCGCATGGGCGGGCAACCTGTCATGTGGAAAACAGGACATTCATTGATTAAATCAAAAATGAAAGAACTTTCATCTCCCTTTGCGGGGGAAATGAGCGGACATATCTTTTTCAAAGATGGTTATTACGGTTTTGATGATGCGCTTTATGCTGCGATCCGTTTGATTTCTATTCTGTCTCAAACAGAAGAAAGTCTGGATAGTATGTTTGATGCAATGCCAAAAATGCTCAATACACCTGAAATTCGTTTTGATTGCCCGGAAGAGCGAAAATTTGACGTGGCTGAAGAAGTGAAAGCACGTCTTGTTGGTGTGGATGGAATTCAAGTGATTGATGTTGATGGTGTACGTGTGGTGAATGCGGACGGTTGGTGGCTGTTGCGGGCATCAAATACACAACCTGTGTTGGTTGCCCGCTGTGAAGCCAACGATGAAGCTGGCTTGGCGCGCTTAAAAGCAACTTTGGTTGAACAGTTGGCCGCCAGTAACATTGCGCTGCCCAAAGATTTATAAGGGCAGCTTTAATTATTTAATTCATGGCAACTTTAGAGCCTTTGGCTCTAAAGACCATGCAAGGCTGGCGAAGGCGTTTTAAGGCTTTACAGGCACGATATGCTTCGCGTTTTTCAACGCCAACGACACGGGCGCGATAAACAGATTTTTTACCGTTCTTTAAAGGGACAACTTTGGTTTTGGCCCCGGTTAGATAACTTGGTGCTCGCTTGATTGCGGCTTTAGCTTGGATACGTGCTTTCTTAATCGTGCTGTAGGCACCAACTTGAACACCCCAAGAGGTGGAGCGGCGCTTAGATGTGATTGCATAAGTCTTTTTGGCTTTTGCTGCTTTTTTTGATTTTTTATAGGACGCCATCATTTGGGGATCAATTTGTGTGAAAGATTGATCAAGGATGCGTTCCATAATGTTATTGCGTTGCTTTGATGTTTTGCCACCAAAAACCACACCAATAAGACGATGGCCTTTGCGGTTTACGGACGTGACAAGGTTAAAGCCTGATGCACGGATATAGCCTGTTTTAATGCCATCCATACCATCGTATTTTTTCATTAATTTGTTATGGTTTCCATAGGTGCGCCCTTTATAGGTCCATTTCGCTGTTTTGAAATAACCGTAATATTGGGGGAAACGTTTCCATAACGTGTTGCCAAGGGTTGCCATATCGCGCGCAGTGCTTAATTGTCCGCGGTTAGGTAGGCCAGATGCATTTCTGAAATTTGTGCGTTTCATCCCAATTTCACGGGCACGCTTGGTCATTTCCTTGGCAAATTCCCATTCCGTTCCGCCAAGTGCTTCAGCAACAACAGTGGCAACATCATTTGCAGATTTGGTTACAAGTGCATAAATTGCATCTTCAGCACGAATGCTGGAACCTGCCTTTAGGCCCAAGCGAGACGGGGGTTGCCAAGTCGCACGGCGTGAAACGCGCATTTTAGTATTTAAGGTTATTTTTTTACTCTCTAATGCTTCGAAAAGCATATAAAGAGTCATCATTTTCGTCAAAGATGCAGGGTAGTTACGCGTATCAGCATTTCGAGAATGTAAAACACGGCCGCTATCTGCATCCATTACAAAAGAAGCATATTTGGCATGGGCGGGCGAGAAGAGTGTTAACATAAGTGCAACAGCCAACGGCAGACCCCAAATAACCAGCAGCTTAACTAAAGATGCGAATGGGTTGTAATCTATTTTTATTATCGTATCTTTTTTCATATGATGGAGCCTATGCCAATAAAGGTATTGCGTCGAGTCTATTTGCTAACGTTATGCATAGCTAGTCTGCCTATACTTTGATAAGAAAGTGTAAAGAATAACTTGGAGTTTCAAAAATGCGTCGTTTTTTATCAATTTTTGCTCTTATTGGGGTCTCAGCGTTGTCTGCTTGTGCTTATACAGGCGGGGTTTCTGACCCGGTCACGCGAAAGTTCTCGTGGTTTAGCTATGTGAATGGTGACGATATTCGCAAGGTTTGTGAAAATCTGGGGGCAGACCGTTATCGTTTTGTTTATAATGGTATCTATCAACGCCAGACACGAAGTTATGATGTGTTCTTTCATTCAAAGAAAATTGTTACGCAAATTACAGGTCCAGCCAGCATAAATAAAATGTTATTGAATGATCTCTTTGCCCCTTGGCGCGGAACACAAGAAGAAGTGTTGCTGAATGACACGCAACTTAATGCGATAAAACAATCACTTATTTCAAGTGCTGCACTGCAACCTGCGCCGGATGGTCTTAGGTTGTATTCTGACAAGTTTCATTGGATTGTGTCTTCTTGTGTAGATGGAAAGTTTCATTTTAATGCCTATTTATGGCCTTCAAAAAAATGGAATACAATGAAATTTGATGAAATTTTATTAGCTTTGGATACAACAGGTGTGGAGGTCGAGGAGCCAAAAAGCTTGTCACCTATTGATGTTTGGGGTGGAATGCATAAAGTAGACCCCTTTCTTTTACAAGTCGGAGAGAATGGATTGATCGGGCAAATAGGAGGTTAAACTTGATACGTCTTTAGGTTATTGCTGCACTGCGAAATAAATTCTTGACGATGCAAAAAAATGTGTTATATCTTGTGCATTGCAAAATACATATAGCACATTTTATCT
>Ga0105358_10000812_pt1 | contig 16213 bp, 12 predicted proteins | sample GOMGulsemesocosm_5_FD_83509 | JGI IMG/M metagenome (GOLD analysis project Ga0105358, IMG submission 83509) | Methane-oxidizing microbial communities from mesocosms in the Gulf of Mexico - GOM15C Gulf of Mexico | ecosystem: Environmental > Aquatic > Marine > Cold seeps | place: Gulf of Mexico... | reverse complement strand
TTGTCGATGTTGGGTACGTTCATTGACACATTGATCGTTTGTTCAATTACTGGCTTGGTTATTATTACATCAGGTGCTTGGACAAGTGGTGCAACAGGTGCGTCCCTTTCATCCGCTGCGTTTGAAGCCTCTTTGCCGGGGGTTGGTAAATATATCGTGACCATTGGTTTGGCCGTATTTGCATTTACAACTGTTTTGGGGTGGAGCCATTATTCAGAACGTTGTGTGCAATATTTATTCCGCGCAAAATCAATTATACCTTTCCGCGTTGCTTGGATTTTGGCTGTGCCGATTGGTGCGGTTGCATCACTGGATTTCATCTGGCTTTTGGCCGATACGTTAAATGCGATGATGGCAATTCCTAACTTGATTGCTTTGGCTTTGCTCAGCCCAGTGGTTTTTTCTTTAACCAAAGAATATTTCGCTGGTAATGAAGAGCCGATGGCTTTGATAAAAGAAGAAGCTTCTGATAAGACGTCAGAATAAATTTTAAAATTTCTTCTTTGATTATGGAAAGCCTGTTGCAGTAACCTGTGGCAGGCTTTTCTATTTTGTAAATTGGTGGGTTTGAAATGACGTTTAATGTAGCAATCAATGGTTATGGGCGTATTGGGCAATCTTTGTTACGCGCGATTTATGAAGATGAAAACCGTCTAGGCTTAAAAGTTGTTGCGATCAATAGTCTTACGGATATTGAGACCCTAACTTACATGACACGTTATGATACGACACATGGCAGGTTTCCCGTTTGTGTTGATCACAATGGAATGGATTTATTGGTAAATGGCGATGCTATTAAAGTTTATCATGAACAAGAACCAGAAGGGCTTGATTGGCAAGATCTGAACATTGACCTTTTGTTTGAATGCAGTGGTTCATTTTCTTCTCGTGACATGGCTGAACGGTATTTAGCTAGAGGACCAAAAAAATTCCTGTTTTCACAGCCGGCTGAATCTGATGTCGATGCGACAATTGTTTTTGGTATTAACCAGAATGACTTGAATATGGATCAGCGGGTTGTTTCTGCGGCTTCTTGTACGACAAATTGTGTAGTGCCCATCTTAGATGTACTGGACCGTGAATGGGGTGTTGAAAACGGATTAATGACGACCATCCATTCAGCGATGAATGATCAACCGATGATTGACAGTTCCAGTGAAACAAACCTACGCCTCAGTAGAAGTGGCCTTCAATCGATCATCCCGGTTGAAACATCACTAGCCAAAGGTATTGAAAGGTTGTTACCTCACCTGACAGGTAAATTTGATTGTTTACATGTGCGTGTGCCGACCATGAATGTATCTGCAATGGATATATCGATTAACCTTTCAAAACCAACAGACATTCAGGCCATAAATAATGTCTTGAAAAAGGCCACAGAAGGTAAATATAGCGGGTTGATGAATTATACAGAAGAACCCCATGCGTCGGTGGATTTCAACCATGACCCCCATTCCTGTATTGTTGATGCAACTCAAACGCGGGTGAATTCAAAAACCATGGTTAAATTGTTTTGTTGGTTTGATAATGAATGGGGTTTTGCTAATCGAATGTTAGATGTTGCCAAGTTCTGGTTGCATCGGTCATGATCAATCAGTGAATTTTTTTTTAAAAGGAAAATCAAGATGTCAGTAACAACTGAAAGACTAACTTTCATAAATGATCAAGGTCACGAATTGGCTGCACGTCTTGATAAACCCGTTGGTGTTACGAAAGCTTATGCATTATTTGCGCATTGTTTTACCTGTACTAAAGATATATTTGCTGCAAACCGCATCGCCAAAGGTTTAAGCGAGGCTGGGATTGCGGTTTTGCGGTTTGATTTTACAGGATTGGGTGCCAGTGAAGGTGAGTTTGCAAATTCTAATTTCTCATCAAATTTGCAAGATTTAATTTCTGCGGCAAATCATATGCGCGAACATTTTGAAGCCCCCAAAATATTAATTGGTCATTCATTGGGTGGTGCTGCGGTATTAGGCGTTGCGCAATATATCCCCGAAGTGCTTGCGGTTTCTACAATTGGTGCGCCTGCTGATCCAGCCCATGTCATTCATAACTTTGGTTCTTCATTAGACGAGATAGAAGAAAAGGGCGAGGCAGAAGTCTCCTTGGCTGGCCGCCCATTTCGCATACAAAAACAATTCATTGATGATGTGAGTGGACAAAAACTTTTAAATGCTGTGAAAAACTTAAATAAAGCACTTTTGATTTTTCATGCACCGAAAGATGAAACCGTCGGTATTGATAATGCAGGGCAAATTTTCCAAGCAGCCATGCACCCAAAAAGCTTTGTTTCTTTAGATGATGCCGATCATTTATTGACGCGCCATGTTGACGCGGCTTACGTGGGGGATCTTATATCCGCATGGGCAGGGCGATATATTTCAACAACTGATGTTAAGCCAACTTCAAAGCCAAAAGCTGTTGAAGGAACCGTGGCTGTTGCTGAAACAGATATCGGCAAATTAAGCAATGTTGTTGTAACGGGGTCTGGTCATGTGATCAGTGCTGATGAACCGATTTCGGTTGGGGGAGATGACAGTGGGCCAACGCCTTATGATTTCCTTCTTGCGGCCTTGGGAACATGTAAATCGATGACAATGCGTATGTATGCCGAACGCAAAGGTTATAAATTAGAACATGCGGAAGTTCGCCTCAGCCATGATAAAATCCATGCCCAAGATTGTGAAGATTGCGCGACAACAAATGGAAAAATAGATCAAATTAAAACAGAGATAACCTTAAAGGGTGATTTGAGCGATGAAGAAAGAGAAAGCATTTTTAAAATTGCAGAACGCTGCCCTGTTCATCGCACCATGACCAATGAGATTATCATTGAAGCAAAATTGAAAAAATAAAATAGGTCCTTGGCGAGAACGCACCATTTGGCAAACTGTACTTAAAAAACAGTAGCAGTTGAACGCCCAGTTGTGGATACTGGGAAAAAATGAGTTCCTCTTGATAAAGAAAGACATGGATATGTTGCCGATCCCTTACAATAAACTGCACGAAAATTTGTTGAAGACGTTTGATGCAAAATGTTTGGTGACGGACCCCTTAAGAACTTTAACTTATGGCACAGATGCCAGCTTTTATCGATTGATCCCCAAAATCATTGTCATTGTGGAAAGTGAAGATGATGTTCAAGAGCTTTTGAAACAATGTCACACATGGGGGACCCCAGTAACGTTTCGCGCTGCGGGAACAAGCCTGTCTGGTCAAGCTATTACTGACTCCGTTCTGGCTTTGTTGGGTGATAATTGGAATGGCTTTTCTTTAAGTGATGATCACAATCATGTTAGTTTGCAACCTGGTGTAATTGGGGGTGATGCAAATGCAAAGCTTGCAGCATATGGCAAAAAAATAGGTCCCGATCCCGCATCGATTAATGCGGCTAAAATTGGCGGAATTGCAGCAAATAATGCCTCAGGCATGTGTTGTGGAACGGCGCAGAACAGTTATAAAACCTTATCGACAATGCGTGTGATCTTACATGACGGCACAGTGTTAGATACGGGGGACAGTGGGTCGATTGCGGCGTTTAAGCTGTCTCATTCAAAACTCGTAAATGATATTTATACACTTGCGAACGAAACCAAAGCCAATGAGACTGTTGCGCAACGTATCGCAAAAAAGTTTAAAATTAAAAATACAACGGGTTATAGCCTGAATGCGTTGATTGATTACGAAGACCCAATTGAAATTTTACAACATTTGATGATTGGTTCGGAAGGTACGTTGGGCTTTATCGCCGAAATCACCTATGAAACTTGCATTGAACATTCCCATAAAGCCAGTGCAATGGTGTATTTTGAAACGTGTGAAATGGCTGCAAAAGCTGTTCAAGCTTTAAAAATGGCCCCCGTTGCAGCAGTTGAATTGGTTGATCGTGCAGGTTTAAGGTCGGTTGAAAATGAAGATGGCATGCCTGAATTTTTGAAAGACCTTTCAGATGATGCAACGGCATTATTAATTGAAGTGCGCGGTGAAAGTTTTGATGAATTACAAAGCTTAATTGATCAAACAAGTGCTTCAATTGCCCTAATTAATACCGTGCATCCTGTTGAATTTTCAGATGATGTGGATGTGTGTGCGCGATATTGGGGAATACGCAAAGGCTTATTCCCGTTGGTCGGTGCGATGCGTGAAACTGGCACAACCGTTATCATTGAAGATGTTGCCTTTCCCATTGAACATTTAGCTACAGGCGTTGTTGATCTGCATAAATTGTTTAAAGAATTCGAATATAATGAAGCTATTATTTTCGGTCATGCCTTAGAAGGAAATCTTCATTTTGTTTTCACACAAGACTTTAACACCAAAGAAGAAGTCTATCGCTATGGCAAATTTATGGACGCCGTATGTGATTTAATTGTCAATAAATACGATGGATCATTAAAGGCTGAACATGGCACGGGGCGCAACATGGCACCTTTTGTTGAAATGGAATGGGGTGCAGAAGCGTTTGATCTGATGCGCCGGATCAAACATCTATTCGATCCAAGTGAATTGCTGAACCCCGGTGTTATTTTAAATGATGATAAAGAAGTACATCTTAAAAATTTAAAACCGCTGCCTGCCTGTGAAGAAATTGTAGATAAATGCATTGAATGTGGTTTTTGTGAACCAAAATGCCCCTCCAAAGGATTAACATTAAGCCCACGGCAACGCATTGTTGGTTGGCGTGAAATTTCAAGCCGGGCGGCACAAGGCTTGGGAAATAAGGTATTACGTGATCTTTATGACTATCAAGGTCTTGATACATGTGCGGCCTGTGGGTTATGTGCAACGGCCTGTCCCGTGGGGATTGAAACAGGTGCGTTGGTTAAAATGATACGTGGGCGTAAGGTTGGTGATCAAAACCGTAAACATGCCCAATGGTTTGCTGATAATTATGATAAAGCCATGAACATCAGTTCCATGGGATTGAAAGCGGCAAACCTTGCACATGGTATTTTAGGATCTAAAGCCATGGGGGGGCTGACATCAGGGCTGCGTAATGTTTCGGGTAAACGTATTCCTAAATGGACACCTTCCATGCCCAATGGCATTTCATTTGACCCCAAGCCAACGATCAATGGGCAAGGGGATGTTGTTGTATATTTACCAAGCTGTGCCACACGCACAATGGGGCCAGCTAAAAATGATGATCAAAAAACAGCCCTGCCTATTGTTACGCAGCGCTTGCTCGAAAAAGCCGGATATCAAGTGCGTTATCCAGAAGGGTTGAATGATTTATGTTGTGGTCAACCTTTTGATAGTAAGGGAATGAATGATCTTGCGACTTATAAATCAGAAGAACTGAGCAAGGCCTTAGACAAGGCGACGGATGGAGGTAAATATCCGGTCGTTTTTGACACATCACCTTGTGCGTTTCGTATGAAATTAATAAATGGTGTTGAATTAAACCTTTATGATATTACGGATTTTTTATATGACCATGTGGTGGGTAAATTGTCACTTAAGAAGATCGAACGTAAAGTGACTGTGCACGCAACCTGTTCAACACAAAAAATGAACAACCAGTCTAAACTCAAATCATTGGTTGAAAAATGCGTCGATGAAGTTGTTATTCCTGATGGAATCGGTTGTTGCGGTTTTGCGGGTGATAAGGGCTTTGTTACACCTGAATTAAATGAACATGCACTTCGCCATTTGACAAAAGACTTTGCGGGTGTTGTTGAAGGTTATTCAACAAGTAGAACTTGTGAAATTGGATTGTCTGCAAAAGCAGGTTTTCCATATCGTTCAGTGGTATATTTACTTGATGAATGTTCAACTTAATCTACCTGTTATCCGTAAAACTTTAATCATTCTGAAAGTTATCTTTTTGGATAAGGTGGGGGATTTAAATTCAACTTTCATTTTATACAGTAATATTTTGTTTTTTAATGTTTTTTTATAACCTTAACGCAAATGTAATATTTTTTGATTGAGCCATTTAGTTGACCGACATCAAGTAAGAATTTAATCCCCAAGCGTAGCCTGTGCGATGAGAGCCTCCATATGTAACAACATAATGGGGTGCTACGCTGTTTGTTTATTAAAGCAAGCATATTTTTATTAGGGATCGAGGTGGCTCCATGATTCAGAAATTTGGGAAGACATTGGGATTAGCTGCATTAGCTCTAGGTATGAGCTTTGCATCAACTCAATCAATGGCACAAGATAATCTAGAGAAAGTCATGAAAGATCGTGGCTTAACTCAAAAAGATGTTCTTGCTGCTGCAAAAACATATGTTCCTACGGGGGGACGTGACGAGTTCATTACTTTTGCATCTGGCGGACAAAGTGGCCATGTCATCGTATATGGTATTCCGTCGATGCGTATTTTGAAATATATCGGCGTGTTCACCCCAGAACCATGGCAAGGCTATGGCTTTGACGATGAGTCAAAAGCTATTCTTGCGCAAGGCAAAATTAAAGGTAAAGATATCACTTTTGGTGATAATCATCACCCGGCTCTTTCAGAGACCAAAGGTGAATATGATGGTAAGTATCTCTTCATTAACGATAAAGCAAACCCACGTATTGCGGTAATCGATTTGGCTGATTTTGAAACCAAACAAATCGTAGTGAACCCAATCTTGAAATCACAACATGGTGGTCCATTTGTGACACCAAACACTGATTATATTTTATCAGCAGCGCAATATGCGGCGCCTTTAACGAATGATTTTGTTCCGTTATCAGAATTTAACGATAAATATCGTGGTGCTGTAACGTATTGGAAATTTGACAAAGAAGCCGGACGTATTGATGCGTCTAAATCCTTCTCTGTTGAACTGCCTCCTTACAGCCAAGATTTGTCAGATTTTGGTAAAGGCCCATCTGATGGTTGGTCTTTCACGAACTCTTTCTGTACAGAACGCTACATCGGTGGCATCGAAAACGGTCGTCCTCCATTTGAGGCCGGTTGTTCGCAAAAAGATACCGATTTTATCCATATGATCAACTGGAAGAAAGCAGCTAAATTATTTGAAGCTGGTAAAACCACTGAAATCAATGGTCATCCAGTGATCATGATGGAAACTGCCATCGCTGAAGGTATTTTGTATCTTATTCCAGAGCCAAAATCACCTCACGGTATGGACGTAAGCCCTGACGGTAAATACTTCATTGTTGCTGGTAAGTTGGACACTCACGCTACAGTTTATAGCTTTGAAAAAATCCAAAACCTTATCAAGAACAAAGATTTTGCTGGTAAAGATGCTTATGGCATTCCAATTTTGGACCTTCAAAAATCTATCCACTTGCAATTATCTGTTGGCCTAGGTCCGCTTCATACACAGTATGATTCTAAGCCTTGTACTGTCTTCACTTCTATCTATGTTGATAGCCAAGTGACTAAGTGGAACTATTGCGAAGGTAAAATTATCGATAAGCTTTCTATTCACTATAACATCGGTCACTTGATGACTATGGAAGGTGATTCAGTAACGCCTAAAGGTAAGTACCTCGTATCTTTGAATAAATTGGCAATTGACCGTTTCCAACCCGTTGGTCCTTTGCACCCACAAAATCACCAGTTGATCGATATCTCTGGCGAGAAAATGGAATTACTCTACGATATGCCAATTCCATTGGGTGAGCCTCATTATGCGGTAGCGATTGCAGCTGATAAGCTGAAACCACACAACCGTTATAAAGTGGGCTGGAACAGCCGTACGGACAAAAAATCAGAGTATCGTACGCGTCCCGGTCGTGAGAAAATTGTAAGAAAAGATGGTGTCGTTCATGTTTATGGCACGCTTATTCGCTCTCACATCACACCTGAAATTGTTGAAGTAGAAGAAGGCGAAACAGTCAGCTTCCACCTTACCAACCTTGAACGTGCACAAGATCAAACTCATGGTTTTGCGATCAACTCGTTTAACGTGAACTTATCAGCTGAACCAGGTAAAACAGTTTCTGCAACACTCGTTGCTGATACTCCAGGCATATACCCATACTACTGTACAGAGTTCTGTTCTGCTCTTCACTTGGAAATGCAAGGTTATCTGTTGGTTCGTCCTAAAGGGATGAAAGCTTCTGGTGGTAAGGTTGATGAAGGTCAAACTTACACGACTGCGGATTACAATAAACAGGTGAAAACAAATGTTGATACACAAGCTGTAATCGACAGTGTTGTTGCCTACATTACCAGCCGTAACTTTAAAGACTTCGCCCCCGTTGTTGCACTTGTTGAAGATGCAACAGATCAATTGGGTTTTGCTGCAAAAGCAAAAGCGAAATCAGAAGAATTTGCTGCCAAAAAAGATTACCACAATGGTACTCTTTGGGCACAGCAATGGTTCCAATATCAAGTCAAAGCAGCAGACACAGGTTTGCGCGCCAAAACTTATTTGGAAGAACACGGTGCTGTAGAAGTCAAAAAATAATTTGACTTTTAAATGATTTGGAGATGGCCTTTAGACGGGTCATCTCCTTCCTTTTTCTTAAGATATTCATTAAATTATTAGGACGTCAATTATGAACGCCTTTATGAAAACAGCTTCACTCATTGTTGGTCTAGGGGTTGTATCTGCCTTTGTCGCACCAACAAGTGTTCATGCAGCACAAAAGGGTGTGATCGAAGTTGCACAAGCAACTGAAAAACCAAAAGCGAAGAAGCCCAAACATCCAGGTCGTAAAGTATATCGACGTAAAACATGTATGGCATGTCATGGTAAAAAAGGTGCCAAAGCTATTTTAGACTATCCAAATCTTGCAGGTCAAAATGCAAAATATATGGTCCAACAAATTAAAGATATTCTGGCAGAAAAACGCACAGGCAGTACGGGTGAATCCGGTAAACCGCGTGCAGAAGGTATGCGCGGCGCTTTGGTGACGGCTGAAGGCCATGTTCGTGTATCGAAACAAGAAATCAAAGATGTTGCAAGTTGGTTGTCAGGTCTGCCTGCAACAGCGCCGAAAGCACTTGCAGAACCAATCTCACAAGACCGCCTTGCTGCGGGCAAAAAGCTTTATAAAAAGAAAAAATGTCAAACGTGTCATGGCAAAGAAGGTACGAGACCAACGAATAAGGCATATCCTTACGTTGCAGGACAAAAGAGTTCTTATATCCGTATCCAAATGACCGACATCAAAGAAAAAGTACGCAAAAATGGTAAAAGCAAGGTCATGTTTCCTTTCGTGAAAAAATTATCTGAAGAAGACATCGGTTTGATCGCAGATTACCTGTCACAAGTTGATCGTACTAAATAACATCATTTTAATTAGATATAGAATTTATTGGAGAATTTTCCATGAGCATTAAAAAAATCATCACGACAGCGGCAGTTTTGGCAGGCATGTTCGCAGCGCCAGCTTTTGCATGGAATGAAGGCGGCGGCGAACAAGAAGCAGCACTCCACCTTGAAACAGATCATGAAAACGGTATTGAAGTTTTCGAAGTATGTTCTGCATGTCACCTTCTAGAAGGTTGGGGTACAGAAGATGGTACATTCCCTCAACTTGCAGGCCAGCATAAAGGCGTAATCATTAAACAGCTGTCAGATATTCGTGCAAAAAACCGTGATAACCCAACAATGTACCCATTTGCACTTGAAAGTGAAATCGGCGGCGCACAAGCTTTGGCCGATGTTGCAGAATATATTTCTAAATTGCCGATGAACCCAGCTAATGGCAAAGGCCCTTGGGAAGAAGGCACACCAGAATTTGAAAAAGGTAAAAAACTATTTGCAGATAACTGTGTGCGTTGTCACGGTGATCGTGGACAAGGCATTCCTGAAAAATTCTTCCCTTTGATCCAAGGTCAGCATTACAAATATATCTTGCGTCAATTTGAATGGATCCGTGACGGCAAACGTCGTAACGCAAACCCAGATATGATTAAACAGATTAAAGATTTTTCTGATGATGACATGTTGCACGTGATGAATTTCGTATCACGCTTGTCACCACCTGCAGATAAGCTTGGTCCTTTAGGCTGGGAAAACCCAGATTTTGATTAATTAACCTTTTAAAGTTGATAATCGAAAAAATTATATGAAGAACCCGGTTAGCATGGTTATCCGGGTTCTTTTTAGCTTACTTAAATTCACAAAATGTAATGTTATATTGATTTAAGTGTGCATCTAATTAAAGCGAAAGATGTCGTAAAATGAGCGATAACACTCAAAAAAAACGTGGACTACTGGCGCGAGGTTTGACATTGGTCAGCTTGGTTTTGTTGGCGGTTTTGTATTTTCAACCAGCCTGGTGGGTTGCGTTAGAAGCGCCCCAGTATCCACCTGAAGCCTTCCCAAGTGGTGTTCGTATTGATTTCCATACGAACGGTGTTTTCAATGGTTGCCAACCTTTGAACAGTAAAGAAGTTTCAGAAGTCGAAACCTTGGACTGTGTTCATGAAATGGATGCGATTAATCACTTCGTCGGCATGTATCCAATTGCATCCGGTGGCGTGATTGAAAAAGGGATGTCTCAATTTCTTTTCAGTATGCTCGGTGTAATGCTGGTTGGTTTCTTGTTCTTTAACGCAAAAATACGTGTTCTTGTTTTAAGTGCTGGCTTTATTGGCATTTCGGTTTGGATGTATATTTCTTTTTATAGTGCAGGGGGGATATCCTTGCAGAATGCTGGTTATGTAAAGGCATTGGTTGTTTCTCTAGGGCACGGAAATGAAGAAGAAGGCGAAGAATTAAGCCCGATCGTTGCCAAACTTAAAGAATCATTGCTTGAAAGTGGACAGAGCAGTTTGATGAGCCGTGATGAAGTGAATGATACGCTTGAGCGCAGCGGTCAAAAAGATCTTCTTAGTATTTTGGCAGAACTACATGCCGGTAACCAAGGTGCAAAACCAAAAACACTAAAAGATATTCTTGAAGAAGCAAAATCAGCAGGAAAAGGCAGTAAAGACATTGATATTGAAATTTTGCGTGCATCTTTCGTTGCCGATCAATTGCGTAAACCAGATTATAAACGCAAACAATGGACAGGCAGCACACAACAAGTGATGTTCTGGCATTATGAAAAAAGTTTAGGGCGTTGGTTTAATAATCAAGCCGAAATTCAGCCGCTTGTGGCGATCATGGAAATTGCTGGAACGGTAGTGTTTTGGGGTATATTTGCTGCAATGGCTTTCATTGTACTTGTGACACTAAAAAACAAGAGTTTGTTTTATTGGATGTTGCCCGGTATTCCTGCAGCACTGCCTGTGTTCTTCTTGATAGAATATGCGGGCTGGTTATGGTGGTACGGCCACAGTTTAAACGCAATGGGTGCGTTCACCTTAAAACCGTTTATGCCAACTGTTTTCGGTCAAGGTAAAGTGGCGCAATTTGTAACATTGTCTTATCCATCGACTGGATTTGTGATGATGTTGGCTTTATGTGTCTGTATGTTGTTGGCGATGCTATTGCGTCGAAAACATCTTCTTGAAGGCGAATAATTTCCAAGATAGGTAAGCTTATGCGCAAACCAAATGTCTTTAGTCTTGTATTTTGTTTGTCATTTCTTTTGTTTGGGTTTGGGGCGGCTGTGGCTGCTTCAACCCTCCAACAAATGATTGATGATACCGAAGAAGGTGGTGTGTTAATCCCACCACCCGGGACTTATAACGAACATATTATTATTGATAAACCGATCACAATTGATGGGCAGGGAAAAGTTATCATTGATGCCGGAGGTGTCGGCACGGTTGTAATTATTGAAACCGATGGGGCAACTGTTGTAGGCTTGACGCTTCGAAATTCAGGTACCTATCACAACGATGTTGATGCGGGTGTACATGTGCGTGGTAAATTTAATGTCGTGCGTGATAATAACATTACCAACTGTCTATTCGGTGTCGATTTAGCAAAATCCGATAATAATATCATTAAGCGTAATAAAATCACCTCAAAAGAAACTAGCCTCGGTTTACGTGGTGACGCCATTCGCATGTGGTACAGTTTTGATAATGAAGTGACTGATAACGAAATTTCAAATTCCAGAGATTTTGTTGTGTGGTATTCAGCCCGAAATGTAATTGCCAGAAACGACATTCGTGGTGGGCGTTATGGTGTGCATTTTATGTATGCCAAACATAACGTTGTGGAAGATAACAATATCCACAAGAACACGATCGGTGTGTTTTTGATGTATAGCGATGACGTGGTCATACGTGGAAATAAAATTTATCACGCCCTTGGTGCTGCTGGTATGGGGATTGGCATGAAAGAAAGCAGCAATATCGATGTGATCGATAATGAAATTCTTTACAGCAGCCTTGGCCTTTATTTAGATGTGTCACCTTTTCAGCCTGATACAACCAACCGTATCTACCGTAATACGTTTGCCTTTAATCGTGTTGGAATACAATTTCATAATGATTGGCATGGTAATATTATCAAAGAAAATGTTTTGCGTGACAACATCCGTCAGGTCTCGGTTGATGGCTTTGCTGGCGCTTCTCATAACGAATGGGAAGGTAATTTTTGGGACGATTATGAAGGTTTTGATAAGGATCTAGATGGTATAGGTGATCGAGTGTATGAGCCGCGTGTTTATGCAGATCGTTTATGGATGGATGTACCGGATGCAGCTTTTTTCATGGGCACTCCTCTATTATCTTTGATCGATTTTTTAGAAAAATTGGCACCTTTTACTGATCCTTTGATCATGCTCAAGGACAAGAAACCTCGTTTTAGTGCAAAGTTCGATCATGTTACACCCCAAAAAACGGGTCAAGCAACAGACGAAAAAGCTTCCGCAGCACAACAATATGACCCATTTGGTTTGAAAGATCCCACCATTGGGAGAGCCAATTAAGGGGGGACTATGAATAACGATAAGAAAAAAGTTAAAAAGAACCCAAACAGTCCAGCCAGTAAACGCGCACGGCGTGAATTTTTGCGCGCGTGTGTTGCTGGAACAGGTATAACGGGCCTTGCAATGGCCGGATGGTTGCCTGTTTTGGCGCAAACGGAAACACCCTTGCGCCCTCCTGGTGCCATTGATGAAAAAGATTATCTTGCGTCCTGCATTAAATGTGGTCAATGCGTACAAGTTTGCCCTGTGGAAGCGTTGGTTCTTGGCGATGCGGTTGATGGCTTTGGTATTGGAGCACCTTATTTGGATGTACGTGCACAAGCGTGTGATTTTTCTTGTGATGCGGTTCAATGTATTTTGGCCTGTCCAACAGGTGCGTTAAGCCACAGTGTTGATAAAAAAGAAGAAGTCACAATGGGGCTTGCGAAACTGACCAAGCCGGATAACTGTCTAGCCCGACGTGGCCAAGGTTTTAAAGGTCAAGCACGCGGTGCAGCATTTGATGGTCTACACCGTTATAGCGAAATTGACCGTTGGACACCTATTAAAGTATCCGATCATGAATATGATCTTGAAATTTGCGACCTATGTGTACGCGAATGCCCTGTTAAAAACGCCATTGAAATGGTTCCAATGTCTGAGGTGGTAGGTGATAAGCGCATGACACCTGTGGTTAAGGAAGCGTGTGTTGGATGTGGAATGTGTGAAATGATGTGCCCGGTTGAACCAACCTGTATTGAAATCGAATCTGGTGTGAAATGGGGGGCTGCATGAAACGTTTTATAAATTCTTTTCAATTGATGCTGGGTGAAAAGTTTGTCCGTCCATCCAAAGATACTTGGACGGATGGTGCAAAGGAAATGCACGCCCATAAAAAAACATCGGATCAAGTTGCAATACGTAGACAAGCCATTAAAGAAGAGATTGCTGCTAACCATTCCAGTACAAAATGGAAAAAACGCCGCTGGTTTTCAATCATTTTGATCAACTTGTTGTTTATCCTATCCTTTCAGTTTGATATTCAATTGGTCGAAGGGGCCTTAACCGCCTCTCGGTTTATCGGTTTTCATATGGCCGATTTGAATTCAGCCCTTCAGGTGGTTTTGGCCTATAAACATATGGACATCAATTTGATTATTGGGACCGTCACTGTGTTTTTGATATGGTGGGTTTTGGGCGGACGCACGTTTTGTTCTTGGGTTTGTCCCTATCATTTGGTTTCAGAAATAGGTGAAATACTGCATTTGAAATTGGTCGATAAGGGGTGGATCAAAGATCATCCAATGGATCGTCGTATCCGGACTGTTCTATATGTGGTTTTTGCTATTTTGGCATTTGGGACGGGGTATACGGTTTTTGAAACCATTTCACCAGTTGGAATTTTAAGCAGGGGCTTAACTTATGGGGCAAGTCTGGCTTTAATTTGGGTTGGTATATTATTTCTTATTGAAGTTTTTTACTCTCGGCGTTTTTGGTGTCGTTATGCCTGCCCCATTGGATTGACATATGGTTTTGTAGGTTCTTTGTCACCGATGAAAATCAACTACAATCTAGAAAATTGCCTGCATGAAGGTGAATGTCGGAAAGTCTGTTTGGTACCCCATGTTCTTGATATTACCAAGATGGGCTATGCAGATGATGTCAGTATAGATGTCGGTGCAGATTGTACACGCTGTGGTATGTGTGTGGATAAATGCCCAACACAGGCCCTGACATTTAAAATTAAAGGTTTGGATGGGATGCTATAGACCATGAACGATCAGTTGATAGAGATTAAAAATGTCACGAAAACGTTTAAACGCCAACGTACGCTTGATAACCTTTCACTTTCGATTGGGATGGGGGATCGGGTGGCACTTGTGGGATCTAACGGTGCGGGCAAAACAACAATCATTCGCTGTCTTTTAGGCGAATATATTTTTGAAGGCAGTCTTTTATTTGACGGGCTAGACCCAAGACAAAACCGTGAAAAAGTATTAGGCCGTATCGGTTTCGTGCCACAAATACCGCCACCATTACGTATGCCTGTGGGCGATTTGGTTAATTACGTTTCTAAAATATGTAACAGTGACCATGCCCATATCGCAGAAATCACGACACGCATGGGATTAGATTTATCGGAAATTGAAAGTAAACCTTTTCAAAAATTATCAGGTGGACAAAAACAAAAATTATTGATTGCAATGGCGTTGGGTCGTCCTTGTGATTTGTTGGTGTTTGATGAGCCAACGGCGAATTTAGACCCTGCAGCACGTCAAGTCTTGTTTGATCTATTGGCTGAACGTTCTGATAAATCAATGATCATTTCGTCTCACCGCCTTGAAGAAGTGTCTTCTTTGGTAAATCGTGTGATTGAAATGGATCGTGGACGGATTGTTTTGGATGATCGGGTCGAAGATGCAGCGAGTACAGCAGTACGCCTGAAATGTAGTGTCAGCATTTCAAAACCATTAGAGGCTTTTGATAAAACCATTTCAGATTGGAATTTCACTTCAAGTGATAAATTAAAATGGGATGGAACGGTTGCGGGGCCTGATCGTTTACGTTTTTTAGGTACCTTATCGCGATATGCAGGGTTGATTAAAGCTGTTCATATGGATGAAAAAGGTGATGCAGCATGAAAAAGTATCTCTCTATTTTGATATGTACGTTTTTTCTGTTGGGTTGTGGTGAAGATGAAACAGGCCCTGCACATGTGCATTATGATCGGGACGTATGTGAACGCTGTGGCATGATTATCAGCGACCCACATTATGTGACTCAAATTCGTGGTGGGCCAGATCATAAAGTATGGAAATTTGATGATATCGGTGATGCGGTAACTTGGTTAAATGCAAAACCGTGGGCTGACGATCCAAAAACTGAAATTTGGGTGATGGATCATTCAAACGGCACGGGTTGGTTAGAGGCACGTTCCGCACATTATGTGTCTGGGGTTATGTCGCCTATGGCTTTTGGTTTTGGAGCCTATAAAACAGCAAAAGAAAATACAATCGACTTTAAAAGCATGTTGGAAAAAGTTCTTAAAAGTAAAATCACGATCAATTGCGACCCTAGAGGTGTGGAACATTCAAAAGTGAGCAGTTTGATTAAATGGAGTGTAAATACATGAAGGGCCTTTGGTTAACGGCACGCCTTGATATATCTGAATCATTGCGGGCAAAATGGTTTTTCTTATATGCCTTGATATTTGGTGGACTTGTTGCAGGCTTATTGGTTTTTGGGGTAACTGAATCCCGTGTCATGGGGGTTACAGGGCTATCACGTCTGCTTGTAACCTTTATCCAAATAACGATGGCGATTTTACCTATTTTTGTATTACTGAGTACTGTGCGTTCATTAGCAGGCGACAGAGAAGCAGGTGTTTTTGAATATTTACTGGCTTTACCCGTCACCCTTGGAGGTTGGTATTGGGGCAAGTTTTTTGGACGCTTTATTGTGGTTTTCTTACCTGTTTTTG
>Ga0105358_10000810_pt1 | contig 16257 bp, 14 predicted proteins | sample GOMGulsemesocosm_5_FD_83509 | JGI IMG/M metagenome (GOLD analysis project Ga0105358, IMG submission 83509) | Methane-oxidizing microbial communities from mesocosms in the Gulf of Mexico - GOM15C Gulf of Mexico | ecosystem: Environmental > Aquatic > Marine > Cold seeps | place: Gulf of Mexico... | reverse complement strand
TGGATACCCTTCGATAAACACCCAGTCATTATTTTTGGCTGGATAGTGACAGCCTAAGCAATCTTTTTTATAATCCACACTCACATTAACATCATGATTATCTGCTTTAAAAAGTGCCCAGCCCCATCCATTTCCCCAATTTGCATTCCTAGAAAATCTATTTTCTGAATCTTTAATCATAACAAACCATTGTTTAATAGTTGCGTTAGCATAACTAACATTTTTCCCCGTTGAATAATTTTCTGTGGTAGATGCTCTTAATTCTTTAATGATAATAGCACCATCTTGAAACTTTCCAGTTTTTACATATTTATTAACATCAATTTGTCTAGTATAGACATCATGAAAACCACTTACCTCACCTTTTGGTACAAACCACGAACCTAGATGAACCATTGTCTTCCTAAATCCTTTGGGGTATGAAATATTTCCTTTATTATCGACAAACTCTGAAAAATCTAACTTAGTGTTTTCTGCATAGCTATTAGATAGCCCAGATAATATAAAAACACTGACTACCAAACAAATGGATATTAATTTAGTCATCATAGTTACCTTTTAATTTTGTTGTATAACTGTATGCCCTGTTTAGTGTAGCCACATTAAGACCTGATTGCCGTTTTCGATAGCTAAATTTTTGCTCACATAAATCATGCTGCTGACAATAAGTTACTTGAGATAGCTCCAACTGATCCCATTGCTGAATATGATCAAGCCAAAATGATCTGGCTGGCTGGTGTTCTATTGATGCCATTTGGGATTCCCTAGTATTAATCTCAGGAAACAGTGTGGCATTATTTTAGAACGCTGAGAATTGATCGCTTACGAACTAAACACTTGAAGTAAAATCATCTTTCGAATAACTTCACCTTTGCACAGTATTAACCATAGAAAGAACAAGAGATCATATGCATAAACTCTTGTTCCTTAAAAAATCAAACCAAAATATAATTGATTAATTATATTTTAATAAATTCATCTACTCTATACTATCAAATGATTTCCAGCGAAGAGTTTCTAGCTTGCTAATCAACTCTTGTCGTTTATTTTTTTCAATCTCTTTTATTGTATTAATCAACTCTTTACCAGAATTTATAAAAGATTTAATAGTTTCCATTTCATCACCTCGTGATGAAATGCCTAAAATATCATCAACCTGTTTATTAAATTCTTTGGCTTGATTACCTGCATTTTCAGAAAGTTCCATATAATTCACTGACTGACTACCCAGTTTCTTACTGTTAAGATCATTTTGTACATTATCTATCCACGATGAAAATTGATCTTGAGCTATTCCATAAGCATTCTGTATTTCTTGAAAATCTGATAAATTCAAACTTCCCTGATTATGTGCATTCTTTACTAACTTAACTCTTCCTTCCGCTTCAACTCGCATCTTTTCCGCAGTATCCATTGCCATTTGTAAATCAGGCGGCGTCGTTAATAAGATACCATTTACACAGCCAGTCATAACAAAAAAAGAAAGTATAATGACTTTACTTTTTATATCGACTAAATGTCTTTTTTTTAATACATTTGAAAATTTCACCATAGTAACGCCCCTAAATAAAATAACAATTTATAACAAGATTTTTATACTTCTAAACAATATTTTCCAGAAATTGCAGCAATCAATTTACCCCTTAAGAATTAAAAAATGAAACAGAAGAGTTTTTCTCCAGAGTTTGACATTACACCCTAATAATGATAAAAACAATTAAAAGCGTGTCTTAGTTCACATTAATTATTCCCTTATTCAAGATTGAGGAATAATTTAAAAACGGTAAATTAAATGATTAACGAACTTGATATCCAACTAAAAGAGTGGATTTTGACTATAATCAAAAACGATTATCAGATTTCATTTGAACATCCAGGAAAAATAGATAATGTTCCAACTATATCAATTTATTTATATAAATTAAGTAACTCATTACCTACATCTCCAGCAAGAGAAACGTCTTTTCAAATCACATTATCTTATTTACTAACAGTCCAATCAGATAATCAGATAGATTCACACCTAACACTTGGAAGTTTGCTACTTGCAGCTAAAGAGCAATCAAACTTTGAAGTTGAGTTCCCTCCCTTACCTACTGATTATTGGCAATCATTTGGCACCCCTCCTTTACCCTACTTCATTATTTGTTTACCTTTAGTTAAAAAAATACCAAACGAAAAAATACCAACCATAAAACAACAACCTAAAGTTAATCTTACATCTATTAATAATATTAGAGGAATTATTTTGGGGCCAAATAATCATCCGATATCAAAAGCTAAAGTTACGATGGATCATAGTAAAGCATTTGCCTACACCGATAATAGTGGCTCTTTCTCAATAGCAACTGATTTAAAAAGTTTGAATAAATTTAATTGTAAGATTGATGCCAAAGGGAAAAAATTTTCTATATCTATCCCAATGCCCAAGACGCTGAATGCGCCAATTAAGATTCACCTTGATAACCTAGAGGTCTAACATGCCAAATTACCAAGCACCCGGAATTTATATCATAGAAGAGCCCAATGTCAGCAATACATTAATGATGGCAGGGACAAGTACGACAGCATTTGCAGGCATTGCTCCAGCAAAAGGCAATGTAGTTAATCAAGCAATAGCTTGTAACAATTGGGCTGAATTTTGTAAAACTTTTGTTACAGAAGACAGCAAAAGTACTGACTTAAGTAATGCTATATTTAGTTTCTTTAATAATGGCGGCAGTCGATGCTATGTAGTTAATATTGGTGATAAAGGAACAATAGCAGGTGATGCTAGAGACCGTAGTGGGCTTTGTGCATTTGAAACCATTGATGAAATTGCTATCGTTGTAGCCCCTGGATATATTGATGCAATATCTCAGGATGCATTAATAACACATTGCGAAAACCTAGGCGATAGAGTTGCCATTCTAGATGCTCCTGAAGAGGTAAGTAATATTGATTCTCTAAAAGAATTAAACACCATCACAGAAAAAGAATCAGGGAAGAGTATAGAGGGTACAACTTCAAAAAAACCAAACATCAAAGAATCAGGTGCTAGGCCGCGTAACTCGGACAATGGTTATGCGGCTTTTTATTATCCTTGGTTTAAAGGTCGAGATGCTTTACAGCCAACTAATATTGTCAATATCCCCCCTTCTGGTGCCATGGCTGGTATTTATGGCAGGACTGATGTGACACGAGGTGTCCATAAAGCACCTGCAAATGAAATTGTAAGAGGGGCTCTTGGCTTATGCTATAACGTATCCAGAGCAGAACAAGGTGAGCTAAATAAAAAAGGCGTGAATGTAATCCGTTTATTTCCTGATGGCTGCCGTGTTTGGGGGGCAAGAACATTAGCTAGCGAATCTAGTGAATGGCGTTATATTTCAGTTAGAAGAACTTGCAATATGATTAAAGAATCTATTGAAGAAGGTACTCGAAGATATGTGTTTGAACCAAACGATATTGGGACTTGGAACTCAATCGAACGAGATATTCGTTCCTTTCTTATGCGTGTTTGGCGAGATGGTGCTCTTCTAGGAACAACTCCAGAGCAAGCTTTTTTTGTAAAATGTGATGCCGAAACAAATCCAGCAGAAGTTAGAGATGCGGGTGAATTAGTAACTTTAATTGGTATTGCACCGGTAAAACCAGCCGAGTTTGTTATTTTTCGCATTGGACAAAAGTCCGATGAATCAGAATCAACATCAGAATAAGGAATTTTATCATGGCCGAAACAGATTATTATAGAGCTTATCATTTTCTACTCGATTTAGGGGGGGAAGTTGTTGGCGGTTTCACTTCAATAGAACTACCAGAAGTGACAATTGAAACTATTCCTTTTCGTGAAGGTGGAGGAAGTCCATCCGTTCGTAAACTGGTTGGAAAAACCAATTATGGAGACATCTATTTACAATTTGGTCTAACAAACTCAACAGTAATGTGGGACTGGCTAATGACTGCCATGAATGGTGAAGTTGTTAGGCAAAACGTTTCAATCATTCTTAGAGATAAAGAAGGTAAAGATGAAGTTACACGTTGGAACCTAGATAACGCATGGCCTTGTAGGTGGAAAGGTGCTCAATTGAATGCAATGGACAATGAAGTAGCAATTGAATCGCTTTATCTTGCGCATGAAGGTATTACTCGTGCTTAATAAAGTCTTTCATCATATGCTTCAGGAGATAGCTGAAGCCTTAGCCAGATACGCCAATAGTATTGAAAAATATTTGGCTAAGGATCAATCAATCGATAAATCTCCAATTTTTGACATTTCTGTAAATACAGCGCCAGAACACTGGTTAGAGAAAGTTCGTCAAGGCGCTCCACACTTACTTAGTGAGGACGAACCTGAAAATCAATATGATTCATTTCCTACTGAATTAATAAAAACAGCAGATTTACAATTAAACTCAAGTAATATTAGGCAGGAAAGCAAATTAGATAATAAACCTGTTACGAAAAAATCATTCCTTACTAGAATACATAAATCAGCTTTTAACTCAGTAAGAAAAGTAATTTATGAATCTTTAGTACACACTCAGTTTAATAAACTAACAAAAGAAGAAAACACACCATCAACTGATTCAATCATATCTACAAAAAGATCAATACCTTTTGTCACCAATATATCTAGTAAGAAAATAAATAAACTCTCAGCTATTACAGACTCAAAGACAATTACACCGACAAAAGTGTTTTATCAATCTTATAAGTCTAACTCTGATAATACTATTAAAAATAAGTTAAGCTTCAATAATATTGAAAATAAAACAAAATATACTTCTAACCAGCCCAAACAAACCAATCAAGTAAAACAGTCTAAAAAAACAATAGAACAATCAACAATAGTACTTAAAAGTGCTCACAAAAAAAGTAGCACAGATCGTCACTATTATTCAAAACCTAAGATTAAAATAAACACCACCCCCACTCAAATTACTTTTACACAAAACAAAAAGGTAACAGAAAACGATTTACTAAATTCTTCAACAAGGAAGGATAGTAATATTCTAGCTTCAGGTTTACAACTCAAGAATAAAAAAACAAATAAATTACTTTTAAAAGAAGCTCTAGCTAATAAAGCTAATAAAGCTAATAAAGCGATTTTATCTGATAGATATAAGCAAGATACAACAACACCTAAAAGCTTTAAAAAGAAGAATGAAGCCTACTCTAACAATTCTTTTAAATTAGAATTTTCTTCTGATACTTTAGTTGATAGAAATAAAACAAATAATACAGCAGCTAAACTTAAAAATTGGCCCAATTTACCTAATGAATTACTAATCGAGACAGATCACGATAATTGGCCTCAATTACCTAAACAAGAGCAAGGATTATACAAGGATGGTACGAATCAAAAACTTGAGTTCTGGCAATTGCATAAACAAGAGCAATATAAATCACAAAAAGATCAAGAACAAAGGGGAACTTTTTGGAACGCGTAACATTTCTCGTAGAAGAAACTAATGAAAGGCTAAGTTGCATGCTTAACCCTGAAACTGTACTAATGAAACGAAGTACGGGTGTGCGTCAGCGTGAATCATTAAGCGGCACTATTAGCTCTAGAGGTAAAGGTGATAATCCTTTATTATTTACGGGTGCAGGTAGCACAACCTTAGAATTAGATTTAGTTTTTGATACATCAATTCCAGGGTCATCTATCGTAAGCCAAGATGTTCGAGATTTAACTCGTCCTATCTGGAATCTTTCTGAAAATGATCAACGAAATGATCGATCATACCGCCCAGCTTTATGTCGTTTTATTTGGGGGAAAAGTTGGAATTTTCCAGGCGTAATTTCAGCAATGGCTGAAAAACTAGAATCTTTCACGCCAGAAGGCGTTCCAAGACGTTCATGGATACGATTAGAGCTAATAAGAATGCTTGAACAACCACACTCATCTATCAATGAAGATAATCTATGGTCAGATATTGACTCACAAGAAATTGCATCATTTTCAAATGATTTAAATTTAGCTAATATTGAATTTCCAAACACAGAATTACCATTGGACTTTTCTGAAGATATCCCCGAAACCCTTGAAAATTCATTTGAAAGAGTTGATATTACAGCTAATCGCTTAAAAGGACACCCAAGTTTCTGGCGTGATATTACATTAGAACTTAATATAGAAAACCCTCTACAATGGGTGAAAAAACAATTTCAACAAATTAACAGTTCAATTAAAGAAAAGGATTCATCACAATGAAACCTTTCTCAGTGGTACCTCATATAACTATCAAGGTTGATGGTTCAGAGATTTCCTCAGAACTTATTCAAACTATACATGCAATTCGAATTAATCAAATTTTATCGGCACCAAGTCAATGTGAAATTGAAGTTCCCGAAGCTCATCAACAGATTTCCACTGAAATATTATCTAAAATAGGTAGTTTAATAGAAATTAAGATTGACCAATATGACAGTGCTCTATTTTATGGTCAAATTACTGCAGTTGAGTTGGCATATAATGCATCATCGAAGCCTTTTATATCAATTCGCGCTTACGATCTACTTCATCAATTACGAAAACGTCAACCAATTCGTACCCACAACCAAGTTAACCTCCACCAACTTGCTCATGATATAACTCATGATATGGCGATTACTGTAAAAGGCGGAGAATCAACACCTACAATACCAAGTCTTTACCAATATAGACAATCTGATTTACAAATTTTACATGAATTTGGGGAAAGTTATGGTCAATACTTCTTTTTAAATAATAAGGAGTTACAGTTTTTCCCACTTTCAGGTACTTCAAAAAAAGAATCGTTAAAATTAGGGGATAACCTATTAGAAGTTCAGTTTTCTATCAATGCTGAAACAGTAACAGATTCAGTAACTGCATCTGGCTGGAATACGCAACACGCAACCTCTCATAGTATGACAGCTCAACAATTTGATTCTGTAATTAACAATGATTTTCAACTGAACTCATCTGATTTTTCTTCAGATGGTAAACGTACATTTGTAGACCATAACATCCAGAATGATCAGCAAGCAGAAATAATTGCTCAAAAAGAACTAGATAGACACATGGTTCAACAACTTACGTTATGGGGAGTCGCAGAAGGCAACCCTTTTTTAACACCTGGGTCAGCAGTTCAGGTCGTGGGGGTTTCAGCTAATTTAGAAGGTAAATATGTCTTAACTGAAGTAAGACATTCAATTGATCCAGTAAAGGGTTACATTTCTGAAATCAATACATCTCCTCCACGGATTGAAAAAACAAAACAAAACAAAAATGCAATGATAGGCATAGTTTCACAAGTAAATGATCCAGATAACTTAGCCCGTATAAAAGTAACTCTTCCCACTTATAACAATATAGAAACAGAATGGCTCGAAGTTTTATCATTGGGTGCAGGCTCTAATAAAGGACAGTTAATTCTACCTGATGTCGGAGATACAGTTCTTCTTCTCAATATTAACAATGAACCTTCTCAAGCAATTGTTTTAGGAGGAGTCTTTGGTGAAAATGATCTACCTAAATCAGTAGTTGAAAACGGTATTGTTAAAAGATTTATCACTAAAACAGCTGGAAACCAAAAGATTTACCTTGATGATGAGGAAGTCTCCATCAAAATTGAGACTCAGACTGGGCACAATATAAAGCTAAAACCTGGAAAAATCAGCATAGTGCATAATAACGGTAGCTCAATTACTTTATCTGAAAACAATATGACTATTCATTCAGAAACCAACCTTAATATTGAGGCTCCAGGGCGTTCTATCACTTTTCGTGGTAGAAAAATTGACTTTGAGGAAGCGTAATGCGTTGGCTTACAGAAAATGCGATTTTAGTTTGCTCCCATGAATTAGGGCTTGTAATCAATACGACATCACAAAATTTTGTCCGAATAAATAACAAACGTGTATTAATCAAAAACAACCCAGAAAATAGACCTATTGCAGGCTGTCCCAATGTAGGCCCTTCAATCAAACCCTGCTTAAAAACATTAACAGCTAACAGTGGTTATTCATCTTTTATTCGTATCAATGGTCATAGCGTCTGTTTATCAACTATTGTTGGCTTAACAGATGGTACTCCACCTGGCACTGTAAAATATAAAGTTCGTAGCAGTGGTCAACGATTTGTATCGGAGGTTTAATGAAAATTAAAATAAATAAGACCATTCAGTTTATTCACCCTGACTTTGACCATCTTGACTATGGAAATGGCATCCAGACTCAACCCAATGGAAAAATATCGATGGTTAGTGACGGTGAATCTATCCGTCAATCTATTCTAATATTGATTTCGACTATTCCTGGTGAACGAGTAATGCGTCCAAAATATGGTTGCAACTTACACCAATTGGCTTTTATGCCTAATGACGCAACAACTCATGGTCTTGCTATACATTATGTTAAAACTGCAATCGAACAATGGGAACCACGTATTGATATTATCTATTTAGATGCTGACATTAATGTAGATAATCCATGTGTGATTGATATAACCCTCCAATACTTAATTCAACACTTACATCACAATGATCAATTGACACTTTCCTACCAACTTATGGGAGCTGAAAATTAATGTCTATTAAATCGCCAAATTTAGATGATCGAACTTTTTTGCAACTTATGGAAGAAGCAAAACTTCGGATCAGACAACATTGCCCAGAATGGAATGACCTTTCTCCAGGTGACCCCGGAATAGTCCTATTAGAATCCTTTGCCTTTCTAACTGAGACCATGATATTTCGTTTAAACAAAATACCAGAAAAAGCGTATATTGAATTTTTAAGACTCATTGGAGTAAAACTAACTCCCCCTTCTGCGGCTAGAGTAGATCTTACTTTCTCTATTAATAAATCACAAACAAATGCAGTCGAAATACCTAAAAACACCCGTATTACCATTGCAAACTGTCCATCAGGAAACGAACCACCTATATTTACCGTTGCTAAAACTGTAATTATTCCCGCTGGATCTACTAGCGCAGAAACATCTGCTTACCATTGCAACTACGTTGAAGCTGAACTCATTGGTAAAGGGGCTGGACTTCCTGGACTCAGTTTAAATGTAAAATATAGACCAATTATTGCACCAACTTTAGATAAATTAGCCTTAATAGTCGGAGTTGAAACCAACCCAGATGAACTTAAAACTCATTCGAAAGCTTTAAGACATAATGAAAAAACATACCGTATTTGGCAAGAAGTAGACAACTTTACTAACAGTAGTAACGATAAATTCACTTATACAACTGATAGACAAAATGGAACCATAACTTTTGCACCGTCATTAAGATCAATAGAAGATGGACTAATATCTCCTACTCCAGAGGCTCTAGCAGAAATTCCACCAGCTGATTGCGAAATACGTGTTTGGTATAGATATGGGGGCGGTGTTCATGGCAACTTACCTGCTCAGAGTCTTACCGTAATAAAAGACACTATTGCTGGTGTTGCTGTTACAAACCCTGAACCCGCTAGTGGGGGGCGAGATAGTGAATCCTTACAAAATGCATTACGCAGAGGTCCTCAGGAATTACATTCATTAAGCCGTGCAGTTACTGCTAGAGATTTTGAATTACTCGCAACTCAAAGTTCTGGTGCTGTAAATCGTGCAAAAGCGTCTACTCAAGCAGATTTATGGACTCATGCTACTCCTGGCACAGTGGAAGTATCTCTTGTTCCTGAAATAAATATAGAACAAAATCAACTTCACACTATAACTGCACAAAAACTAATTGACCATCACCTAGACTCGGTTCGAACAAAAATACAAAACTCACTTGAAACTCGTAGGCCTCTTGGAACTCATTGCGTTGTTAATTGGGCAAATTACAAAAAAGTAAGTATTAAAGCCAAAGTTATAATCCAACAACAAGAAGATGCAAAACAAGTTACAGAACGTGTATTAAATGAACTTTATAGTAATATCTGTCCGCTAAACTTAGCTTTTAGAACAAAATCCCCCTGGCCTTTTGGTCAAAGATTAAAAGCCTGGGATGTATATAAAATTATAGGGGCTGAACCGGCTGTTCTCTCTGTTGAAGATATGCACATGATTGTGGACCATGTACCTAACTCAGAAGTCAAAGATATTTGTATTGACTCTTTTCAAGCTAATACTTGGTATACAGGATCTGATGACAGTATTTTCAGATCAACAAACAATGGCCAAAGTTGGGAATTAATCACAGTATTTGAAAATGAAAAAGTAGAGTTTGTAAAAGCTTTTCCTATTAAATCTTGTACTCAAATTAATCATTCAGGTCTATTAGGGGTTATCTCTCAACCCAATAAACAAAGTTCATCCATTCATATTTCAAAAGACTGTGGACAAACTTGGAACACAATACAGAAATTACAATTTCCAATCGAAGATTTTGAATGGCTTGATAGAGATGGACTCCCTTATATAATATTAGCAACCGAAAAAGGTGTTTACGAATTAAGCCTTGATAATGGCGCAGTTCCTATTCCTGTTCTTGTAGATACTAATAAGCCTAAACTAGGTTTTAGGGCTATTACTATATCCGCTTCCAGTGGAGGCCAAACATATATTGCTGTTGCTGCATATGAAAACAAAGGCGTATATATTTCCTCTGAAGGAGGAAAAGCAAATAGTTTTAAAAATATTGGACTTGCTGGGGAATTAATTGAAGTTCTTTCCGTACAACATAGGGGGCCGCATCGTTATATTTGGGCTGGTATTGCCGCTCCTGGCTCTAACCTTGGAAAAGGAGTTTACAGACTAACTTTATCCGATTCATCAATAAATTCTAAAGACTGGAAACTTTACTCTAAAAATTGGGAGGCAGGTGGTTGTAAATCTTTGACTTTTTATGACTCAATAGTACTGGCAGCCACATATCGATTAGGAGTTCTTAGACTGGACTCTAATTTAAGAGACCCAAGCTGGGAAACACTAAATGCTTCAGATTGTGGCTTGCCTTTAAGAGATGTCAGTAAATTGGAAACCATAGATGTTGTTGCAGCCAATGAAAAGTCCAAAGTCATTATGGCTGGAAATAACTCAGGGGTATACGCCAGTAATGACATTGGTTTTCATTACTCCAAGTGCTCTCATTCTGAATTTAAAGACCAAGTCAGAATTCCTTCAAATTGGTTACTTTACTCTGGTAATCATGAAATAGAAGTTATCAGCGATTATGAAGCATCAAGAAATTAAACAGCTATTACCTGAAATATTTCAAAGAACCGATCAAGAAGGTTCGCCTTTGTATGGCTTATTAGAAGTTATGCAGGCTATGACCGAACCTGCTGAAAAAACCTTACAAGAAATACCAAAGTATTTTGACCCTTATTCAACACCAGAAAGATTCCTTCCTTTTTTAGCAAGCTGGGTAGATTTAGATCGTTATTTTCCAGCATATTCAGATCAGCTGAAAGATTTAAATACTATCCACTTATTAGATGCAGGACATTTACGTGAACTTATCGTTGCCGCCCCTCAACTTTCTAAACTAAGAGGTACTAAATCTGGAATGGAGCTATTTCTTAAAACAGCCACTGGCATACAAAACTATAAAATTGAGGAAAGTATCACAAATAAAAACAGAACATCACGACCGTTCCATATAAAAATCACTGCACCAAATAAAGCACAAAAATATCGAAAACTTATAGAAAATATAATAGAACAAGAAAAACCAGCATACGTAACTTATGAATTAAAATTTAGCCCCTAAAAACAATAAAAATGGAGATGAACCATGGTTAAAATTGTTGAAATAACTCAATCCTCAGATACAGTCATTTGTGATAATAATGGCAAAGCGACTATCCAATATAATGTAACAAATATTACTTCGTCCTCGTTAAGAGTTGGAGTAGATATAACACCTGATGATCCCTCTCAAAAATCTTGGTTTTCTTTGGAAGGGAAATCAGAAAAACAACTTGATGCTAACGCTACCGATCAGTTCTCTGTTGAGGTCGATGCAAAACCAAGTGAATCTGAGATCATTTCTAAAGTAAGTATTCTTGTCTATAGTGTAGAAAATTCTGATGAAAACTACACTGAAAGTGAACCCGTTACAATTAAGGTTCCATCAACAACAGTTGTAGACATTGAAGATAACTCTAACAATAAGTGGATAATATGGGTACTGGTAGGTATCGTTATTTTGGCTTTATCAGGTGTCATCGGTTATTTACTACTTAAAGATAACCCTGCTGCCCCTCCACAAACAGAAACAGAAACCCTTGCTATTATCCCAAATGTATCAGGTAAAACATTTGAACAAGCCAAAAATGAGTTAGAACTCCTTGAATTTTTTAATATTGAAACAAGCTCTGTTTTTGATGCAAACAAAGCAGAAAACACGGTATTGGAACAAAAACCAGAAGCAGGAACAAAATCAAATACTAGTGAGACTATAACTTTAGTATTAGCTAATTCTCTCGTAGAAATGCCTGATGTAATAGATAAGACTTTTCAAGGTACATTAGATAACCTCAAAGCATTAGGCTTTAAACAAATAAATGAGGAACCCGAATTTAATAATAGTAAACCAGCAAAAACTATATTAAAACAATCTCCAGAACCTGGGAGTAGTGTTAATTCAAGTACAACAGTTGTAACACTAACGGTTGCAGACTCCGGCATAGAAATCCCTAACTTAAAGGGGAAAAATGTGACTGATGCATTGCAAATACTTCAAAATATAGGTCTAGGAACAGGAAAAATCACTCAAAAAGCAGTCAAGGGGAAAAAAGAAAATACTATTCTGGATCATACACCTAAAGCTAAAAAACAAGTAGAAAATGGTACCGCTGTAGCTCTTGTTGTTGCAGCAAAAGTACCAGTAAAACCAACCCCTGGTAGACCTGTCATGACTCTTGCTACACCTATATTTAATATGGCTAATTTACTTGCAGTAACAACAAAGTGCGCCCAAGCTGTACAAGGAAAAATTGCATGGGATTACAAGGGTAATAAACAATGGGCACCAAACAATATAAAGCGTTTATGTAAAGGAGCAGAAACTTCAGCAGAACCAGCAATCTGCTTCAACCGTGTAATGCATGGCAGAATTAATTGGGGCAGTAGTACAAAATGGCAGTGGAAAAACGCTATTGATCTTTGTGAAGGTTCTAAAAGTTCATCTAGAACGATCAGCTGTTTTCAACGAGAAATTTCAAGAAGGACACCTTGGTCGACTGCGATAAAAAAATGTAGTTAACTATCTTCTTGGATCAAAAGAAATAACGTTACCTGATTACTCATGAATTTCAGCTAAATTCAGAGGATACATGGTTTTTCTCTTACCCCTCCCCTGCTGGGGAGGGCTAAAAGCAAGCTTTTTGTAGATCAAGTATTGGCTGAATCTTATACGTAATCAGGTAACTTTATTGTTAGTTATTTTTCTAAACATAAACTTAGACTGCATATAAAACATCTAAATAATGAGGTTGGGAGAAATTCCCAACCTCATTTTCTGACAAATACAGCAATAACTTTCAAATATTAGCACGTTCAATTTAAAGTAAAAAATCAATATATACCTCCAAGTAATTAAAATATATTTAATCTTTCATATTTATATGTTAATCTAAATACTAACAATTAGCATTACCTTTACTAGGATAAATACAGATCTTTTTGCTATTTGGAGACCCTATGGAAAGTTTTTCTTCTTCTATCTTTGGATATATTCACAATGAAATACCCAATTTCATTGTGAATCCTGCACTATTTAAACAAAATAAAATTACTGGTATGTTTAAAAAAATACTCTTAATTATTTTCTATCTTTTGTTAGTTGCTTGCTCAACACCGTCAAAAAATCCAGATGGTTTTTTAATGGTCGATTGTTTATTGCCTGGTGATGTAAAACACCTAGGTGAAGCTGCTATTTACATTACGGCAAGAAAAGCAGTACAAGCAACAGTTTCCGACTGTTCTGGCTGGGGGGGAGAATTTTCACCACCAAGTAAGCCTAATAGAGCACAAGCATTAAAGTTCTGGTTACCTGCTGCAGAAGGTGGTGACCTGGATGCACAAAATCATATTGGTGAACTTTATGAAAAAGGACTGGATTTAACACCTAACTATCAAAGAGCAGCTAAATGGTATTTACTAGCCGCTAGAAAAGGTCATACACAAGCACAAATTAATATTGCTAACCTTTATGCTAGGGGGTTAGGTGTTACTAAAAATAAAGCTACGGCTAATCAATGGTATAAAAAGGCTGCTGGTCTGGCCGAAAAAGGCCTAACATATGCCACACCTCTGGCTAACCCATTACTTGATCAGAATAATGATCAAGTATTCCTACATCAGGCTCTACAACAAAGCCGACGGGAATCAAGTCATTTAAAAAAGCAGCTCCAACAAACTCTGAGTAACCTTAAACAAACACAGAAAAAAATCACTCAATCTCAAGAGCTTCTCACACAAAGTCAATTAAAACTCAATAATAAGACTGTACATAGCAACCAAAAAAAGCAGCAATATCTAAAAACAGTTATTACTGAGCAACAACAAATCATTAGTTCTCAAAACAATAGTTTAAAGAAATTAGAAAAACGATATAAAAACACCGAAACTCTACTAACTACTAAATTGGCTCAAACAGAAAGACGAGCAGAAATACTGGCAGATGATTTACAACAAAATAAAACCAAAACAAGCAATACGATAAGTAAGTTACTACTAGTACAAGCTAAGTTAGCTAAAACTGAAAAAAAACTGCTACAAAAACAACCTAAAAACCAAATTAATGACTTAATCAGGGAAAAACAGTTATTACTCGATAAAATTGATCGTTTACAAAACCAGACCATTATTGAAAATAGCTCTAAAAAACCAAGTATTGAAGTTATTGACCCCTCTGTAGTTATTATCAACAACCAATCCATTGCAGAATTAGATACAAAAGTTTCCAGTAGAGAAATCATAGGAAGAATCGCCACTCCTAAGGCATTGTTATCCTTATCAATCAACGACCAGAATATTAAAGTTAATCAACAAGGTGTTTTTCGATCATTAATTCAGTTACCCAACCCCAAAACACCAGTAAAAATAGTTGCTATTAATCAGCAAGGAACCAAGTCAAAACTTGATTTTGTAATATCCACTCAGCAAGCTCAAACAACCCAGATTAATAATAATGAGGACTGGCGGAAATTAAATTTTGGTCGTTATCATGCTTTGATTATTGGAAATCAGAATTATCAAAAAATACCCTCTTTGAATACACCAGCCAATGATATTAAAGCTATCGATACTCTTTTAAAAAATAAATATGGATTTAAAACCACCGTTTTACTCGATAAGAACCGAGATGAAATTTTAACCGCTTTACATAAATTAAAAATATCACTTTCTGAAAATGATAGTTTATTAATTTATTATGCTGGCCATGGCGAATATGACCGAATCAACATGCGCGGCCACTGGTTACCAACAGATGCTGATCCTCCTGAAAATACCACACATTGGATCTCAAACAATGCCATAACAGATATTTTAAACTCTATGAAAAAAGTTAAACACATTCTGGTAGTTTCTGATTCATGTTATTCCGGAAGTATGGCTAGAGGAGTCACACTAGTGAATGAATCAGGAAACCGTGAAAAGTCGACCTTAACGGCTGCAATGCTAGCAAAACATTCCAGAACGGTTCTAGCTTCAGGCGGCCTTGAACCTGTAATGGATGGTGGTGCAGGTAAGCATTCAGTATTTGCTGGTGCATTTATCAAAACCTTACGAACAAATACCAGCCTGCTGGAAGGCCAGGCATTATATCGTCAAATCGCAGAAGGCATTGTTACTACAGCAGCAGAATATGGTTTTACTCAAGTACCAACCTATAAAGTAATTAAACAGTCGGGTGACCAATTCGGCGAGTTTTTCTTTGTGCCTAGGCACTAAATTTTTACGAGGAAAAAAAATGAATACAAAAACAATAATATATTTTTTAAAATTACTTTTAATTGCTCTGTTACTCCCCATCAAACCAGTTATGGCTATTGATGCAACAACCTTTTGGACAGGAGCTTGTGGCGGCGCACAATCTGGATCTGACTTAGACAACATCTGCAGTAATATTAACTTTGGTAGTGGTGGTAGCATTACTCCAGATGTAGCATCAGATGCTAGTAATTTTGATAACTCGGGAGCAATAGGTGGGGATAATAAATTAGCAACTATATCCTCTGAATTACAAAAAAGAATTGAAAAAAGAAAAACTGATCAAGTCAGTCAAATGGTCACTAGCACCGAAAAATTAAGTGTTTATATTAACGGCTCAACGTCACAAACAGACCGAGAAGACACCTT
>Ga0105358_10000809_pt1 | contig 16258 bp, 17 predicted proteins | sample GOMGulsemesocosm_5_FD_83509 | JGI IMG/M metagenome (GOLD analysis project Ga0105358, IMG submission 83509) | Methane-oxidizing microbial communities from mesocosms in the Gulf of Mexico - GOM15C Gulf of Mexico | ecosystem: Environmental > Aquatic > Marine > Cold seeps | place: Gulf of Mexico... | reverse complement strand
TACAGGCACAAAAAAGGCGGATTATATCCGCCTTTTTTGTGCCTGCTCGCTTTGTATTAGTTGTACTTTTTCAAGTCTTCCATCAAGAAACGCGAAGCCCAATAGAAGCACGCTGCGGCCCCGACACTGCTGAATGCCATGATGGTCAGCGAATAGCGTAAGGATTCTATACCGTAGGTATCCGCAAGCATGTCACTCATGACACCGGCCGCGAGTGGGCCGCCACCAAGTCCAATTAGGTTGAGTACAAAAAACAAAATGGCTGATGTCATGGCTCTCATGTTTGGGCTGACTAAGGTTTGGGCCATTGCGAGCACAGGCCCTAGATACCAAATACCGAAGAACGTTGTCATGCCGATGCCGATCGCGATAAGGGTCATGTTGTCGGAATAAAGTGACAGCAAGCCAAAGGGTATCGCTATAAGTTGACCGATGCAGCCCAACCATGCGTACCAGCGCTTGTTCTCTTGACCGATTCTGTCTGCTAACCAGCCTGCAAAAAATGCTCCGATACCACCGCCAATACCCGCACCAAATGCTAGTAGGATACCGATGTCGGTTGGCTCCATGCCGTGAGAGCGAGATAAAAAGCTCGGCATAAAATTACCTGAGCCATAGCTTGAGAATGACGCTAGGCCTGAGCCGAGCGCTAAAAACACAAATGATCTCATGCCTCTAAGGGCTGTTAGTGTTTCACGTAGGGAGCTCTCGTTGCTGGTCTGAGCGTTTAGGTCCTGTTGTCCCCGTGTTGGCTCACTAATGGTGTAGCGAACAAGTAGCGCAATGCCTAAGCCTGGCAGGCCCACCACGAAGAACGCAAAGCGCCAACCGTAGTTTTGATCGATCCAGCCACCCACCAAATAACCGACCATGATACCGACGTAAATTGCCGCTGTGTAAAACGCTAGGGCAGTGCCGCGCTTATTGGCGGGGTAGATGTCTGAAATGATTGAATGTGTTGGAGGGCTGCCACCGGCTTCGCCAATGCCAACGCCGATTCTTGCAAGCAGCATCTGCCAGAAATTTTGGGCTAAACCGGAGATCGCCGTCATCGCACTCCAGATCGCGATCGACCAAGCGATGATGTTTCTGCGATTAGATTTATCTGCCAGTCTTGCGATAGGGATACCTGCAGAGACATAAAATATGGCGAAGGTAAAACCGGTCATCAGTCCAAGCTGGGAGTCAGAAAGCCCCATATCTTGTTTGATGGATTCTTGGAGAATAACTAGTATTTGTCGATCGATGAAATTAAATACATAGACGATGCTTAGCAGCACTAAGGTGTAATGGGGTATTCGGGTCTTGGGCATAAGGGTTTCCGAGATAAGAAGGGGCCCACCTTAGTAGCGGTGCTCGCTTCGTGTTTATTATGATTTAGCCTCAGTGTAAGGGCTCGTGGAAACAATGGGAATAGAGCTGAGATTTTAATAATTGATGTGTGTGTATAGATGTGGTGAATGGACTGGCGTGAGAGCATGATTTTCGTTGATGGATTCAGGGTGATAATATTGATGCGAATGGTGTAGCTGTTGTCGTTGTAAGGGTGAGGGCCTTGGTTGTAATCGGCTAACAGAGGGGCCGACGCTCTGCAGCTTCACCCGTGAGGTAATAGGTAAATCAGGAGCCTTCAGAGCTCCTGTGCGAATATATTTCGGTCAGGTCATTCAGTGTCATGGGGGCGCAACAAGCCTTCTTGACTCGTTGATGCCACCATTTGCCCGTTGATATTATAAAAATGACCTTGGCAAAATCCACGCGCGTAGGCGCTACGTGGACTGGTGATTTCGTAGTACAGCCAATCATCGACTTCAAAGTCTGTATGTAGCCACATGGCGTGGTCAAGGCTGGCGATGGTCATATTGCTGTGTTTACCGCTGAGGGCGTGTGGTAAAAAGCTAGCGCCAAGTAAGCCCTTGTCGGAAATAAAGGCCAGCAATGTTTGCTGATTGATGGCAGAGGACAGATCGCCAAGATCTGAAAACTTAAACCAAAATCCGCAGCGAGGCGAGCGAGCTTTACCATCTTCATAGGTGTGGGGCAGGTAAGTTCGTATATCGACTAACTTTTCGTCAAAACGAAAGCGTTGATCGAATGCAGCTTCACGGCTGCCTGCCTTTCGAATGGCTATCTCTACATCATTTTCCAGTTCATCGGGGCGTGGCACATCGTCAGCTAAATCAATTTGATGTTGGTAGCCTTCTTCTCGAGCTTGGTAGGATATGGAGCAGTTGAATATCGCCTTGCCGTTTTGCTTGCCGACAACTCGGCGAGTGGTGAAACTGCGGCCATCTCGGATAGGATCAACTTCGTAGATGATCGATTGATCAAAAATACCTGGGCGTAAAAAGTAGGCGTGCAAAGAATGAGGGTGACGATCTTCGGCTACGGTCTGACTGGATGAGTTTAAAGCTTGGGCCAATACTTGGCCGCCATAAACACGAGGCAGTGGAAATCGAATGGATTGGGCGCGAAACAAAAAAGTATCAAGGCGCTCGGTTTGCAGTGCTGTCAGTAATTGTTTTACGTTATTCATGAAAACCCAGAGATGCAGACTAGTGGCTGCTAAGTATACGTTATGGTGATGGGCTAGGCTGTGGTCGAAAGTACAATAAATGAGGTCGGTAGTTTATATTCAGGCGTGGCGAAACTGAGGTATATTACGTTTAACAGAGCTGAGAGAGGGCAGTAGAGTTGTTCTGCAGATAGAAAAACTGAGGGGCTGTGGCGTTGCCGTTGGAGCCCTTCAGTTCGCACAGTGCTAAAAACCGAGAGTCGATTCACTGTCTTAATCAATAGCGGGAAGTGTTATAGGCTAGTGATGTTAGACAGCTTCAAGTTTTGCTTCTTAGCTTTACGGTAGAGTAGGGCAACTTTACCTATTTCTTGGACGACTTCGCTGTGGGATTTGCGACACATTTGCATAATAAGGTCTTTGCGCTTTTCACGGTCCTCAATCACGACTTTTACTTTGATAAGTTCGTGATCTTCAAGGGCTCGGTTAAGCTCGGTCATTACGGTTTCGCTTAGGCCATTGCCAGCTACGGTAACGACAGGCTTGAGTTTGTGCCCCAAGTTGCGATATTGTTTTTTGCGATCTGCGGTTAACGTCATACAATAGCCTCATGCACCGCCGCTTTGTGCGTCGGTATAAATCTGATTTTACACTAGCGGCTGCTCTAAAATTAAACAGCGCTGGTTGAAAGGGGGCGTATTCTACCCGCCCGCGACGCGAATGTCAGTTCTCTTAGGCCATTTCGCTAGAATTCATGAAATCATTCATCACAGAATATTATTTTTAAGGAGTTCGAGGTTTGGCTCGATCCAAAAGTAGCGGCCGTTGGCTGCAAGAACATTTTGACGATTCCTATGTAAAGCGTGCTCAGCAGGACGGTTATCGGTCGCGGGCAAGCTATAAATTAATTGAGCTTGATGAGAAGGATAAGCTGCTACGCCCCGGTATGACGGTTATTGACCTTGGGTCGGCACCAGGAAGTTGGACTCAAGTAGTGGTTCAGCGAGTCAACCCCCATGGCGATGGCAAGGGGCGTGTTTTTGCTTCGGATATCCTGCCAATGGATGGTATGGCTGGCGTGGAGTTCATTCAGGGCGATTTCACCGAGGAGTCAGTGTTTGATGAGCTAATGACCCTAATGGGAGGAGCTCAGGCAGACCTTGTAATTTCGGATATGGCCCCCAATATGTCAGGAGTGGCAAACGTTGATCAGCCCAAGTCGATGTATTTGGTCGAGTTGGCTCTGGATATGGCACGTCAAACCCTCAAGCCGGGCGGTGTTTTTGTTGCCAAGGTATTTCAGGGGGAGGGGTTTGATGAGTTGTTGGCCGATACCAAGACAAGCTTTGATAAGGTTTTGACTCGTAAGCCGGATGCGTCAAGACCACGCTCTCGAGAGGTGTACTTGGTCGCGAAGAGGTTTAAAGGCGCTTAGATATTGGCTTTGCGCCGAGGTAAGCAATGTTAGCTATACTATGAAGCACAGAGGTTGTAGTAACTCTTGGGCTGTTGTTTGAATAGTTTGATCGACGTTGGGGATTCTGATAATTCTTGATGTATGTAAAGAACCGCTAAAGCGGAAATTTCGCCAGCTATGGCGGCCGAAAAAGCGCTACAATGTAGCAGCATTTCAAAGCAGAGTTATGTTTTGGAATGATTCTGAAGTAAGTCGAAGCCTTCACACATATTTATAGGCTCGGCCCGAAGAGGGAATCACTTTGAACGATATGTCAAAAAACCTAGTTTTGTGGTTGGTGATAGCAGCGGTGTTATTTGCTGTTTTCCAAAACATAAATGGCCAAGCGGTTCAAAAGCCGGTGGTATATTCCGACTTTATAACTGAAGTGCGCTCTGGGCAGATTAAAAAGGTTGTAGTTGATAATCTAATTATCATTGGCGAGCGTAATGATGGTACGACTTTTAAAGTGGTTCGTCCCTATTTGCGAGACGACAAGCTAGTTGACGATCTGTATAACCATAAAGTGCAGCTTGAAGGTAAGTTACCTGACAAGCCGAGTATTTGGCAGCAGCTGCTGGTCGCTAGCTTCCCAATCTTGATCATCTTAGTGGTATTCATGTTCTTCATGCGTCAGATGCAAGGTGGCGGGGGCGGCAAAGGCGGCCCGATGAGCTTTGGTAAGAGTAAAGCCCGACTGTTGGGTGAAGACCAAATCAAGACAACATTTGCCGATGTGGCGGGTGTTGATGAAGCAAAAGAAGAAGTTCAAGAGTTGGTCGAGTATTTACGCGACCCATCGAAGTTTCAGCGCCTTGGCGGTCAAATCCCCCGCGGTATTTTGATGGCAGGCCCTCCAGGTACCGGTAAAACATTGTTGGCTAAAGCCATCGCTGGCGAAGCGAAAGTGCCCTTCTTTTCTATATCGGGTTCTGACTTTGTTGAAATGTTTGTCGGTGTTGGTGCTAGTCGTGTTCGCGATATGTTCGAGCAGGCCAAAAAACAAGCGCCTTGCATCATCTTTATTGATGAGATCGATGCGGTAGGTCGCCATCGTGGCGGCGGTCATGGCGGTGGTCATGATGAGCGCGAGCAGACTTTGAACCAGCTATTGGTAGAGATGGACGGCTTCGAAGGCAATGACGGCGTTATTGTCATGGCGGCCACCAACCGTGTTGATGTCTTGGATAAAGCTCTGACACGCCCCGGTCGATTCGATCGTCAGGTCCATGTTGGTTTACCAGATATTCGTGGGCGTGAACAAATTTTGAAAGTTCATATGCGTAAAGTGCCTATGGATGAGACGGCTAAAGCCTCTGTCATAGCGCGAGGCACACCTGGGTTTTCGGGTGCCGACTTGGCAAACTTAGTTAACGAGGCGGCGTTATTTGCGGCGCGCGGTAACAAGCGTACCGTAAATATGGAAGATTTTGAGAAAGCTCGCGACAAGATCATGATGGGCGCAGAGCGTAAATCAATGGTTATGAGTGAAGACGATAAGGCCATGACGGCGTATCACGAGGCTGGCCATGCCATCATTGGTTACTTGATGCCCGAGCACGACCCAGTGCACAAGGTGACAATTATTCCTCGTGGTGGTGCTCTTGGTTTAACTCAGTTCTTACCTGAAGATGACAAGTACAGCCACAGTCGCCGTTATTTGCTAGGGCAGATATCCACCCTTTATGGTGGTCGTATTGCTGAAGAAATGACCGGTGGGCCGGATGCTGTCTCTACTGGTGCATCCAGTGATATCGAGCGAGCTACCCAGATTGCCCGCGGTATGGTCATGAAGTGGGGTTTGTCTGAGAAATTAGGGCCGTTAGCGTATGGCGAAGATCAGGGACAATACCCTGGTACCGGTTCTCAGAATTACTCTGCAGCAACTGCAAAGATTATTGATGAAGAGGTACGCGGCATAATCGACGATCGATACAAATTGGCCGAAAGTGTTCTCGATGAAAACAAAGATATTCTTGAGTCTATGAAAGACGCCCTAATGGAATATGAAACAATTGATTCTGAACAGGTCGATGATCTGATGAAGCGCCGCAAGGTGCGTCCGCCTAAAGATTGGGATGATACTGATTCTGATAGCTATATTAAATCAGAAGAAACGCCTGAAGAGCCCAAAGACCCTGAGCCTAAAAAGCCCGATCCTATTGGGGGTCCTGCTAGCGAAAGCTAAGTGGATTGTTCAGTGAAGACTAAGAGCCGCGCACACCTATTAAACGTTTAGGTGTTGTGCGGCTTTTTCGTTAATATTGTTTAGCTTAGGGCAAGCAAAGGGTAAGAGGCGCTGAATTGCCAGATAATCAAGATATAAGTCAAAACATCCCTGCCGCTCAGTGGAAATCTGTATTGGGCTATAGCTTGCTGCTTGCGAGTTGCGTTGCGTGGCTGGCTATCTTCGCCCTACCGTTCTTGGATCTAAGTGGCGCTCAAATTGCGGGTGCTACCACCACGCTTATTATTGGTGAGGTTGTGTTTTGGCTGGCAATTTTCCTGCTTGGGCGACCAGCGTGGGAGCGCATCAAAGCTTTCTTTGGTATCAAGCCAAAAGCCGAGCCCCCTGAATAAACTAATTTGGAATAGCTTGCTTTGAACACTTTCTATTGTATTGAGGGTTTATCTTGATATTACATTGCGGCACCAAATCGCTGGATTTGGCTAAGCCGAAAATCATGGGTATTTTAAACACAACGCCAGATTCGTTTTCCGACGGCGGTAATAGTTATCGCTCTGGGCAGTTGGATTTATCACTTGCTGTGGCACGGGCCGAGCAAATGATGAACGATGGCGCCAGTATTATTGATGTGGGTGGCGAGTCTACTCGGCCTGGGGCGGTAGCGGTTGGCTTGGAGGAAGAGTTGGCCCGAGTTATCCCTGTGGTAAAAGCAATCACCTCACAACTGGATGTTATCGTTTCGGTAGACACCAGTAGTCCCGAGGTTATCTCGGCAGCAGCGGCAGCCGGCGCCGGCCTCATTAACGATGTGCGTGCCCTGCAGAAACCTGGGGCGCTCGAGGCGGCAGCGGCGACAAAATTGCCGGTGTGCATAATGCACATGCAAGGCCAGCCAGGCACCATGCAAGATTCCCCTGAGTATGAGGATATTGTCGAGGAGGTGAGTCATTTTTTTCGCCGTCGCGTTGACCGTTGCGTGCAGGCAGGCATAGCTTTGTCTAATTTGATCTTAGACCCAGGGTTTGGGTTTGGGAAAACCTTGGAGCATAATGTCGCCATGGTGCAGCAGTTACGTGACTTTCAACTCGATGGCCTGCCGGTGTTGGCTGGCATGTCTCGAAAGTCTATGTTGCAAGGTTTGTTGCAGCGCCCTGTTGAGCAGCGTTTGGCGGGCAGTTTGGGTTTGGCTATGTTGGCTGTCCAAAACGGTGCCTCTATATTGAGGGTGCACGACGTTGCGCAGACGCGAGATATAGTAGAATTGTATTGGCAGTTAGTTGCTGTTAAAAATGTTGATCATGGATGAATGAAGGAAATCGGAAAGATTATGAGTAGAGAATATTTTGGTACAGATGGTATTCGAGGCAAGGTTGGCGAAGCGCCAATAACGCCAGATTTTGTTATGCGTTTAGGCTGGGCAGCAGGTCGTGCTTTAGCTCAAAGCGTAAAAGGCACTGGTGGCAGCAATCGAATATTAATTGGTAAAGATACTCGAATATCAGGTTATATGTTTGAATCTGCACTCGAGGCTGGGTTGATTAATGCTGGTATCGATGTTGGTTTGCTAGGGCCAATGCCGACCCCCGCCATTGCCTATTTAACTCGAACCTTCCAGGCCACTGCCGGTATTGTCATCAGCGCTTCACACAATCCGTATTATGATAATGGCATTAAGTTTTTTAGTCGTAATGGTACAAAACTGAGTGACGAGATTGAGCTTGCCATTGAGGCTGAGCTTGGTAAAACCATGAGCACTACGGACGGTAAGCTGGGTAAAGCCATGCGTATAGCTGATGCCGCCGGACGATATGTGGAATTCTGTAAAGGCACCGTGCCATGGGGCTTTAGCCTGCAGGGGCTGACTATTGTCTTGGATTGCGCCAACGGCGCTACTTATCACGTGGCCCCAAGTGTATTCGAAGAGCTCGGCGCACGAGTGATAACGGTCGGTGTTAGTCCTGATGGCATTAATATTAATCTCGGTTGTGGTTCAACTCACCCTGAGTTGCTACGAGACAAGGTGGTAGAAACTGGAGCCGACCTAGGTATCGCCTTTGATGGCGATGGAGACAGGGTTCTCTTTATTGACCATTGCGGTGATGTTATCGATGGCGATGAAATCTTATTTATTATTGCGGCTCATAGGCAGCAAACTGAGCGTGGTTGTCGAGGTGTTGTTGGTACTTTGATGAGTAATTTTGGTTTTGAATTGGCATTGAATGAGTTGGGGATACCTTTCGAGCGCGCAAATGTAGGCGATCGCTATGTTATTGAGGCCATGAAGAAGAATGATTGGTACTTGGGTGGTGAATCCTCTGGTCATATCGTTTGCAGTGATGTGACTACCACGGGTGACGGTATAGTGGCGGCCCTGCAGGTTATGTTGGCTATCGCTGATCAGGGTAAGTCTTTGCACGATTTGAAAAACGGCATGAGCAAATTACCACAAACGATGATTAATGTGCGTAGAAATAAAGTCGTTAATCTTGCGGAAAACACTGTCATACAGGAAGCTGTTTTGGCAGCGGAATCCCAGATGAATGGACGTGGCCGAGTATTACTTCGTCCTTCTGGAACCGAGCCGCTTATTCGTGTGATGGCTGAGGGTGAAGACGGTGAATTAGTCTCCAGGCTCACCCGTGAGTTAGCGGATGTTGTGGAGGCTGAGGTCTCCTGATTTTAGTTGATGTTACTCGGTTAATTTTCTGCAGGGACGTTGATTGGCGGGCGAATTTAAACACTGCTCAACAGTGCAGAGGATTAGCCAATAAGCCTTTGTTTTGTTTGCAACTTTAATGTGGTTCATATACCATTAGCGCCCGCTTTTGGGAGGCCTAGATTAGAGCTTTGTTCGGTGTTGAGAGGATTTACTTCTCCATCGTAAAGATAAATGACTAGGCCGGCTCGCTAAACTCAGGCGAGCAAATAAGTCACAGTAAGAAGAAGATTGGATATGGTAAAACCTTTAGTGCTAGGCAATTGGAAAATGAACGGGGACATCCTCGCCAATGCTGATTTACTGAAGGCTTTGCAGGCATGGAATAATGAATCTGTTGATTTAGGTGTATGCCCGCCAATGATTTATTTGTCCCAAGCGCAGAATATTTTAGAGGGATCGTTGATTTCTCTAGGTGCTCAGGATGTAAGTGCCCAAGGCAGTGGTGCTTACACCGGGGAAACCTCCGCTGCAATGTTGCTTGAGTTTGGCTGCCGATATGCCTTGGTTGGGCATTCAGAGCGTCGGCAATATCACGGCGAAACAGATTTGATGGTTGCTGAGAAGTTTAAAGCAGCAACACTTGCAGGTGTAACTCCCGTGCTTTGCATTGGTGAGACTCAGCAAGAGCGCGAAGCCAGCAAGACCTTAGAGGTTGTTGCGCGCCAGCTAAAAGCCGTTGTTGATTTGCTAGGCATTGAAGCGATGGCAAACACGGTCGTTGCTTATGAGCCTGTATGGGCTATTGGTACTGGCCTAACAGCTAGCCCAGAAGAAGCACAAGAAGTGCATGCTTTTATACGTCAGCAGTTAGCCGGCGTTGCGCAGAAAGTACAGCTTCTTTATGGTGGCAGCGTTAAAGCTGACAATGCAGGGCAGCTATTTGCCAAGCAAGATATAGATGGCGCGCTGGTTGGCGGGGCATCATTAAAAGCAAAAGATTTTATAGCCATTGCAAACGCTGCAGTGTGTTAGACCTTTGTTAAGTGAATATTTCAAACTGTGTTGCGTAAGCAATCTCGTTTGAAGCATAAAGTTTAAGTAAAAACGTCAGCGTCGTATGCTGGCATTAATCATCGCAAAGAGCGTGCAATGGAAAAGATAATTTTAATCGTACATATGTTGACAGCATTAGGCATTATCGGCCTAATTTTGATTCAGCAAGGTAAGGGCGCAGAAGCTGGAGCTTCATTCGGTGGTGGCGCTTCGCAAACTGTATTTGGTAGTGGCGGTAGTGGTAACTTCTTTACTCGTACTACCGCGGTTCTAGCGACGGTATTCTTCGTCACCAGTTTTAGCTTGGCAGCTCTTTCTCGCCAAAACTCTGGTGTAAATGTTGAAGATGAAGGTATTCCTTCTTTGATTCAGCAACCTACTTCTGATATCCCTGTTGCGACAGACGTCCCTGCTGACGTATCCAGTTTGCCAACCTTGGGTGATTCAGTTGTCGAAGAAGCTGCTGCTAAAGTTAATGATGAAGCAGCGCAAGCACTCGATACAATTAAAGCTACAGCAGATGATGCCGCTGTAGCCGTGGAGGCTGCAGTTGGTGACGCGGCTTCTGAAGTTGAAAGCACAGTAGAACAAAATAAACCTGAGTAATACGGTTTAAAAGATTTGCCGAAGTGGCGAAATTGGTAGACGCGCCACCTTGAGGGGGTGGTGAGCGAAAGCTCGTGCGGGTTCAAGTCCCGCCTTCGGCACCACTATAGGGATCTTAAGATCCAGTACGAAACAAAAGGCCCCGTATATCGGGGCCTTTTGCGTTTCTAAAAAACTATGTTGTTAGTTGTTGCGCGTTTCCTGGGTGATGGGGTCTAGCCTGGTTTTGATGTGGTGATACAAACCTCGCTCACATTATTTAGTCGCTTTGGATGTTAACGAGGATGAAGTTCTGATCTGCTTCGGACCAGCGCAAAACGCTAGAGCTGTTTTGTGTGGGGAAATTTTCAACCGTTGTTTCAGCAGATAGGCCTTTTTGAAAGGCTGCTTTAGTCTTGGCAATTTCAAACTCGTGATCGGTGGTCAATGCGCCATCAACCCAAAGGCGAAAGCGGTGTATGCCTGCAGGGTATATATTCCAGTTAACAATTCCTCCATAGCCATGGTTAACGCCTCGCGGCACTATGTTTGATGTTGTGGAGCAAGTGCTTTCAGTGTCGGCGCGAACTGACCCGTAGGGTAGTGGTGCAATATCGCCATCGTCGATTTGATATTTTATAGTGCCTATACCCCCTGTTTCTTGGCATGCCCAGCCGCGTATTAAACTAATTCCACTGACTAATTCGTCACTTGCCGGTGATTCATGGCCTACCTTGCGAAACCCTCGGGCGCTAACTGGATTGAAGTGTAGCGGAACGTGTCGTCCCCTAAAGAAAACATGATGATGTTGGGGGTTTGCTGCTGATAGTGTCGTGCTGAGACGATACATTGTGTGGATGGCTGGGCTGAGTCCGAGACAGGTTCCGGCGCCATCAATGTTTAAGTGGGTTTGATCGTTTTCGATAGTGCTCACAAGGCGCAAATCTGGACAGCCAATGTCGTATCGGATATCGATACTTATGGTGTACTCCTGATCCTCGAAAAGCATAGTTGGGGTAGTGGAGTATTCAAAGACTTGGGCGAGTAGTTTGAATGGCGCCATAGCAAGCAGCAAGCCAATTGTAATCTTAGTATTCATGGAGCCTCCTTACTTCGCGTTATCGCTGGTGAGTGTGTTGATGATGATGAAGTTTTGATTGGCCTCGGACCAGCGTAAGGTACTCGTGTCATTTTTATCCGGAAAATCTTGCAGCTCGAATTCGTGGCTTAAGCCGGTCATAAACTCTGCTTTGATATTAGCGGTGAAAAAATGATGGTCAGCCTTGAGGTTGTCGCCTAGCCATAAGCGGAATCTATGTTGGCCGGGGCTGAGTGAGTTCCAGTTGAAAATTGCACCATAGCCATTAAGGCTTGAGCCTCTAGAGAAGATAGCGTTACAAGTATCCTCGGTGTCTGGGCGGGAAGAGCCGAGCGGAACAACTTGCTTCTCTAGTTCGTCTATTTGATATTCAATCAGCGATTGGCTGTAGCCTGTTGTGCATGCCCAGCCTCGAATTAAGCCAATGCCGCTGAGGAGTTGTTGTGGTGCGGGGGTCTCGTGACCAATTTTTACAATAGGCGGTCCATTTTTGAGTGGTTGGAGCAGCTCTAGGATGGTGATTCTATATTCTTCGGTGTTTGGGTCGTCATGTAGGTAAAGTGTAGCGGTATAGCTTCCGGCTGGCAGTGCTGGCATGCGGTGGCGTAAGGTTTGTGTTGTGCGAATGAGTTGAGGGTCTAAATCGGCGCAGCTTGCCCCTTCGGCTAGGCTCACCCTGACTTCGATTTGGTCGCCCTCGATTGTAACCGTTTGTTGAAAGTTATCTCCGCAGGCACTGGGGTAATCAACTCGTGTCAATAACTCAAAGCCTCGGTCGGGGTATAGGTGTAGAGGTTCGGTGTATATACGGCTGCCGGCAAAACTTGGTGAGATTGGCAGCAGGCTAAAAAAAAGTATGAAGGTGCATGTAAGAAATCGTTTTTTAACGTCGTATGAAAAATGTGAGTAGTGCGCTCTAGAGCTATATGAAAAAGATAGGGTCTTTGGGAGGCGAGGTTGGGTTGTGTTGTAAACCATTATTTATTTCCTTATAAATAACCGGATAAAAATAGTGGTCAGCTTAGCAGCGGGGTGGTGTTATGTACACTCTTTGGGCTAAGCGGGGCAGTTTGCGAAAGATAATGGCTAATGGCGGGGTTCTAGAGCTGGTTATTACTGCCGGTAGTTATATTCAGGTGTTTACTTTCGTGGCGATGTGCAGTGTCGCAGAATTTAACCTTGGTTTATGTCATGGCCTATAGGTTAGTGCAGCTTGAGTTCGTGTTTTCAGTCTTGCTTGGAGTGTTTTGTCGTCATGAATGTGCAGTTTTGTCGTGCTTCCCATGGTTGCTAAGCATGCATGGTTTCACCCTTTGTCGAGCGGCCCTGATCGATAGTCAGTTGAGTGGTTTAGAATTTAAACCCTGAGGTCGGTGTTTTTTGGCGGGTTTATTATTAACTATCTATCAGTGCCTTCGTGTCGATGCGTAATATCAAGCTGGGCGATTAAGTTGCTTCCCTGCATTAAAGTGTGGATGTTGGTATGAAGGAGAGTTTTTTAAGGCGACCAAAGGGCTGTTTTAGTTAGGCAGTAAGTATCGAGTCATGTTTCTTTAATTGTACCGATTTCGCTTGCTAATCGCGTGGCAATATATCTCGTTTCACCTAAGGGCATCTGGCTTTTAGATGAGACCGATAAAACTGTGGCTTTGTTGTTGTATGTGGACTTTAAAAATAACAAGTTACCATTTTTTGTTTCTACTGTTATGACATTCAGATCAGAATCTGATATTTGTTTGGCAGATGCGTTGCTAAGCGCATAGACCGAGCTGGCGATGGCCGCAAGTTTGTCAATTTCAACTGTGTTGTCTGGGGATTTTTTGCAGTGGATATCAAAGCCGTCTGTTGAGGATAAGGCTATGAGATCTATTTCATTGTTTTCATTAAATCTTTCATCAATGAGCTTTACCAAATTGGCAGGGCTAGGAGTGCTGGTTTGATTTGTCATTATATTGTATCTACTAGTGTTGGTAGTTGTTGATAGCATTGATTACGTGCAGCAATGGTGAGCTAGAATCAAAGTATCGCGGGTCGATGGTGAATATGGGAGCTTTGACATTGTTTTCATCAAGTAGGCTGTCGATGTCACTGCGTAGCTCTGAAATTCGTTCGTCTGATTCAGACTCTGAATGAGTGATGGCTATCACGCAGGCAATTCGATTTTTTTCTGGATCAAAGTATTTCAATAGATCGGTCATGTTCTGAAGATTTGGTTCCTTGGAATTTTTTACCAGAAGAACAAGCCCCCATAATGATTGATTAACGAAATCCCACAGGAAAGAATACCGTTCTTGACCTGGAACGCCGTACAAACCTATAGCAGTATCCGCATCAAGCGTGATTCGCCCATAGTCAATGCCCACCGTGGTCAAGTGTTTTCCAATATCAATGCTGGACTCCGCTTCGGTGTCAAGCGTGCCTATCTCACTAAGGGTGTTGATTAGTTGGGTTTTTCCCGACCCGACCTCACCAATGATTGCGATTTTTTTGAGTATCATATGGCAACTTTTCTTGATAAATACTTCTTGAATTTGTCGAACAGGCTGGAAGTGGCTTTTTCTTCAGCAGCAGTGTTCTCCTCGATGATTTTAGTTTTCTTTAGCAGTAGCCCGCTTTTCTCGAGTTTATTTAATGTCTCCTCAAGATGTTGTTTTTGGATTTGATTAAGCCCGGTGTTAAATATTTCACTGTGGCTTAGGCTTTTTCCGACGAGTTTTGCACACAGTTCTAGCGTCGCGGGAGTCGGTGTTATTTCGTTGAAGTTAGGCCATTTTCGTAAGCTGTATTGAATGCTTTTTTCCGGTTGTTTTTTAGTTGATTTTTTATAGCCGGTCTCTGTTTTGTATGACCGAACAGTCGGTATGAATAATTCAAGTAACGATAGCTGATTTGGATCTAAGCTGTTAATTTCGTTGACGCAAGCTTCTACGTGATTTATGAATTCATCAGTGGTTTGTAGGTTGCTCGTTAGCTTCATGGGCCAGTCAGGGAAGTTTCGTTTTATTATTAATCGATCAAATATCACTACTATTTTTTTATGAAAGTCGTCGTTACTTATTGTTTCAAATAAGCTGTCAACAGTGTCTTCTGGGCCCTCAAGAGTTTGAAGGTAATACCCATTTTTATACGCCAATACGCTGGTTATTCCCGTTGTTGAGTTTGCTCGCCGAGATCTAGCGTAAACCATGGCTAGGCCGGACGGAACTGGTAACCCGTTCAAACGAGATGTTGCTTGGCTTATGTAAGTTATAGACTTCATTCAGCGTAACTCTAGGGCCAGTGAAAATCATGGTTTTTCTGTTGTTAACAAATTGTGAAACTGAAGATAAACCTTTGATAAGTGAAGGCGGTCAGTACGGCTGATCGCCTTCACTTATCAAATATAATCCACAGTATGGATTACAGGCTTAAATCTGCTTCTGCCGATTTCACTGCGCGGCGAGCCAATGCTAAATTAGATTTGTTTTTATCGAGCACTAAATATATAAACAAACCATCGTGTTTTGCTGTTGGCCGAATAATGTGAAACTGATCTTCTAGAGTGATGAGAATATCTTCGATGGCGCCTTTAATTTTTAAAGACTTCATCGTTTCCATTTTCGCTCTAACCACTTTGGTGTTGCCAGCTGCAGCCAATTCTAAATCCACTCCGGATCCGTCGCTTCCTAGCATTAGTCCAGATGTATAGTCGACAATGCAGGTGCCCATTGCCCCGTCTAGTTTCAATAAATCGGCCAGTGTTTCGTTGATGTCACTCATAATATAACCTTGTGTTGTAAGTTAAAACATATCTTTGCTACCTTTTTAAAATTTGGTAGCGGGTCGTACAGTTAGAATACTAGCAAACAATATTTTTATTTCCATGGAGATGTTTTTAAAAGTAATCAGTGTTGTGAGTTGAGTGGTCAATTGTTTTTTTTGATTGAATGTTTAATTATTTTTGTTTTTTATGTGCTTCTTTTATTTATGTTTTACGGTATCTGTTTTGTAGAGTTTTAGTTGGGTAGGGTTTTCTTATGCTTTAATTTTTTAATTGTTTGTCTTAGTTGTAGGTTCTATTTTTATATCATTGTTTTTAATGGATATTTTGGTTTTATATTGTTTGTGATTTTAAATTTAGTTTTGTTTTTATGAGTGAGTTGTTTTCTTGATTTTGTTGTGGTGTGGTTCTGTTATGGTGACTGGTCTATTGCTTGGTGGTCGATTGTTGCCGGTTTCTAGCTAAAATAGCTTATGTTTTTTTTATTTATTTCGTAGTAAAGACGTTTTTAGTTTAGGTGTGGTGTTGGGTTTTATAAGGTCGGCTTGTTACTAAAGGTTGGTTGTGTCATTTTTTTATTTTGTGTGAATGATAAATAACAGACTCAGTAAGTGTTTTTTTATAGATAAATCTTATATAGGAGTGAGTCTGAATGTTGTATTTTCTTGGCTTGTTGTGTGGTTATTATTGCAGGTTCAATTGCTGTCATGACTCAACTGGAGTGTTTTCTTTAGCGGGGTTCTGTTACGGCTGAGTGTTCATTGCCTTTGGGTGGCTGGAGGTGGGTTAGGGATGATGCCATGCTCGGTTGCGGTGACCGGAATTCATAGGGGCTCACTTACATGTTAGTAGCTTTAGGGTTAGCCTGTCGCCTACCTCTTATAGTTTCATCATAATAAGAGGCCTAGAGCTAGCAGGGCTAGTTCCTAAGCCTGTCATTGGT
>Ga0105358_10000803_pt1 | contig 16299 bp, 15 predicted proteins | sample GOMGulsemesocosm_5_FD_83509 | JGI IMG/M metagenome (GOLD analysis project Ga0105358, IMG submission 83509) | Methane-oxidizing microbial communities from mesocosms in the Gulf of Mexico - GOM15C Gulf of Mexico | ecosystem: Environmental > Aquatic > Marine > Cold seeps | place: Gulf of Mexico... | reverse complement strand
CCACCTGCTTCTACTGCATTTGAAAAAGGTAAATGTTGCCCACCTGTGCCCGTACCACCTTCTATACCGTAGCGTTTAATTGTCATGTGTTTTCTCCGTTTTTATTTAGTTAGATAAATTGTTATGTACTAAAAATCGTCCAGCTCGTACTGGTTGGGCAAGACTTTTATTTGAACCTACTTGATAAGTTAATTGGCCGTTAACCCAGACCTGTTCAATACCTGTTGATATTTCAAAAGGTAGGGTGAAACTGGCGGTGTCTTTAATGGTTAAAGGATCAAATAAAACTAAATCAGCGTAATAGCCAACTTTGATAAAGCCGCGCGATGTGAGTTGAAATTCGGTCGCAGAAAGTCCTGTCATTTTATGAACAGCTTGCGCCAAAGGTAGTAGCTGTAAGTCTCTACTGTAATGTCCTAATACTCGTGGGAAAGAGCCCCATAATCTTGGGTGTGGGTGTGGATCACAAGGTAAGCCATCAGAGCCAATCATGCTAATTGGCAATGAGATAATCTCCTGAACATCTGCTTCATTCATACCATGATAAACAGCGCCCGCTGGTTGTAATTTTAATGCTGTGTCGTGTAAAGATAACTGCCATTGGTTGGCAATTTCCGCTAATGTTTGTCCTGCTTGTTCAGGGTGAGAGTCAGACCAAGTGATAAAAATGTCGAAGTCATCGGTCACTTGATTTAAATCTAATGTGCTTGAACTGGCATTATAGGGATAGCAATCGCACGCAATTTTTTGTGATTTTTGCGCATCTTTTATATGCTTAATAATCTCTTTTGCTCTACCCCAGTTTTGTTTTCCTGCACATTTTAGGTGTGAGATAACCACGGGTACTTTTGCTATTTTGCCGACCGAAAATGCCTCATCTAAAGCGCCTAGAATACCATCAAACTCTGTACGCAAATGTGTGGTATATACTGCATCAAATTCGGCCAATTCTGCTGATAAGGCAATTATTTCACTCGTCGGTGCTGCCTTAGCATTTTTATAGGCAAGGCCTGAACTTAGCCCTTTAGCTCCTTGCTCAAGAGCACCACGTAATATTTTCGCCATCGCTGATATTTCATCAGGACTAGCCGCTCGGTCCAGCTCATTCATTACCTGAGCGCGCAAAGCAGTATGACCGACTAATGCCACAACGTTCACCGCAGCTGGCGTTTTTGCGAGTTGGGTGATATACGCGGCTAACGTTGGAAAAATGAACTCATCTTTATTGCCTAATAAATTAATAGGATCAGGCGGAGTAGCGTCATTAATGTACGGACTTGCGCTAATGCCACAGTTACCCACAATAACACTGGTAACACCTTGGCTAATTTTAGCCAACATATCAGGGTTTCTAATTACTTCAAGATCATCATGAGTATGTACATCAATAAAGCCAGGCGCTAACGCTAACCCAGTCGCATCAACCACATTATCTGCGCAAGCCTTAGCTAGATTGCCCACTGCTATTATTTTATCACCACTGATCGCCACATCTTGCACTATGCCATTAGCGCCCGAGCCATCAAGTACTATCGCGTTGGTAATTAAAGTATCGTAGTGTTGCTCATGTGAAACTGACATTCATTAATCTCCTAAAGGTAAACGGTCTGATGAATCACGGTGTTCATCTAAATGTACTTTTAGACGTCTTAACTTTTCTCTAGATTTACGTTGGTTTTTAATCGCCAATTCACTGGCTAATATATCAATAGCCGCAAGCATTACGTATCGAGAAGCACTGGGTTTGAATATATAATCGGTTTCATGGGTCTCAATGGACAAATGAACATCAGCCAAGTCAGCTAAAGGTCCTTCTGGGCATATAGCGACAACGTGCGCGCCATATTCTTTCGCAATTTTCGCTGCCACTTGTACGTCAGGGCTTACTCCGCCTAAAGACAAACAAATTACCACATCGTCTGTATCAACCGTTGCCGCCGTCATTCTCATTAACATAGGATCTGAATAGGCGTTACTTCTTAAATCTAAGCGAAATAATCGATAATGGCATTCTTGCGCCATTACTGTGCTACCACCGCCTACACCGAAAATTAATGTGTGTCCGGCGGCATTAATCACGTTGCTGGCTTGTTGAATGGTTTCATCAGTGATCAAGCCCGCGTTTATTTCTAAAATGTCGTGTATCGCCTGATATATCGCTGGGATATCCTTCTTTTCAACTTGTTTGGTACTATTGAATCTTTCACCCACAGCAGCTGATTGAGCTAGCTTAAGCTTTAGTTCACGCACATTTTTGCACTCAAGCGCTTTGGCTAATCGGGTGATGCTGGTATGACTGGTTCCTGCTTTATCTGCCAATTCATTAATTGATGCACTCGCTGCGTAGCTAACATCACTCAATATCACTTTTGCCACTTTTTGCTCTGATGGGCGCAGGTGTGACAACCTTTCTTTTATCGCTGAAACTATGTCCATAATTAGTATTCCTTTGATATAAAAATATTTTAAATATAAAAGTACGTTGAAATTAACAGTACGTTGAAATTAAAAGTACGTTGAAATTTGTTTTTTAATGATAAAATCATCATCAATCAAACCAATACAACGCCACTTATCTATTGTTAAACAGGGGTGTGACGTCGAAAAGCTGATCAAATCACCTGGTGCTAAGTCAGCATCTGTAGGGGTTGTCATCATGCAGTGTTGATCCATAATGTTAACCAGTTGCCATTGCTTGTCAGCAGATACTGGTTTTGCTGTTCCGGGGCGGTAATGTAATGTTGGAGTGGGTAAACCTGCATCAAAAGCGACATCTCGCTTGCCCATTCCGACAATCACTAAACCCGGCTCTGGAATCGAATAAACATAGGCCCAAATTGAGAGGCTAGAGAGTAACTCTCCTGTAGGCTCTAACGCTAAATTTTGTGCTAGTTCGCTTCGTGTTAACACCGCTTGTTGAGCATCTTGATAGATACCCGTGTCGTGAATAAGGTAACAACCGGGGCGAATGATAGGAGTAAATTCAAAAAGGTTATCAGGCTCATGCAAATGTTCGGCAACAAGATCATACCAAGCCGAGCCAGCTCCGGTGATAATCACTTCACCTGAAGAAAACACCTCTTTACTATGCAAAGATTGACATAGTGTTTTTATATTTTTAACAAAATTAATAATTTCATTAGTGGCATTTTCGCCATGAATAACACCTTCGTAAAAACTTACACCACGAACTTGTAGGCCTTGATACTGCGAAATAACCTCACAGAGTTGCATAATGTTGTCATTATCTCGCCATCCACACCGTCCGCCAACAACGCCAACTTCAAGCAAAATATTTAATTTGATGTTTTTATCTGAAAAATATTTCCCTAAACTTTTAGCATTTTCAATTGAGTCTACAAAACAATAAAACTCAAAATCACCAACGCTTAGCAACTCAGCGATAATATCAAAATGGCGACGGCCTATTAGTTGATTAGCTAAAATGATATGTTTAATACCATTATTATATGCAGTAACTACTTGCGGTACTGTGGCAAGGCTTATCCCCCAACAACCGTGCTGTATTTGCAGCTTAAATAATTCAGGAGACATGGTAGTTTTACCATGTGGCGCAAGTTTCACTTTAGCCCGCTCACTAAAGGTTTGCATCCATTGGGCATTATTAACTAATAACTTTTGATTGATTACTGCGGCCGGAAAGCTAATATCTTCAGCTAAGACATTCCAGCCAGTGTTAACCAAGGCATCCATACACCCAGTGCCTTTTTCAATAATGTTTTCTGCTTTATGAGTAGAAATGGTTAGCATTTATAGTCTCCATTATGAGGTACAGTCTTGCTTTCAAGTGCACATCATCAGTAATCATCTTTTTGATTAAATCATTCTACAGTTAAAAAGTAACAAGCTCAACAATTATTTACGTTAGTAATTAACATAAGCATAGTGGCGCCGATTAACATGTTGTTCGCACTATAAAAATCTATTGTTAGTATTGGCGTTTATACACATAGCCGTAGAATTACAAAGAAGAGGTTTGCCAGATAATTGCTAGAGTCACTATTAGGTAAGATATTTTTAAAGTGAATTGTGTTGTCGTTTATTCGATTGCTAGCGCATCAGACTTTTATACAGTAACATCATCATTAAAGAAAATAACAAAAGGACAATTACATTAGAGTTAAAATTCGAGTGAAAATAACAACTCAGCCAGATCTGGCTGCCACTGAAATTCCTTCAGTTTAATTCTTGCGCCAATAACGACTACTTGCTCACCTTGTAAAAGCTGCTTTTGTTTTTCAAAATATTCACTGTCGATAGGAAAAGATATTTTACCTTGTGAGTTTATCACCCTATACCAAGGAACTGCCTGCCCTCGCCAGCCCGATTCAGGCACGCAGCCTAATGCCTTGCCAACTAAACGCGCCCTGCCGGGTAAGCCGGCTAAATCAGCAATTTGACCATAACAGGCTACTTTACCCTGTGGAATAAGCTGTATCGTTTGCCAAATTTGCGCATGGTGTGGTTTTATTAATTGCTTCATTAACTACAACTAAATACGTTATGATAATCCATAGTAGCATTTATTAAGAATAACTATGAGTGTTGGGGTAACTATGAATATTGAGAGTAACTATGAATATTGAGAGTAACTATGAAAATTTGGGTTGATGCCGACGCCTGTCCCGTAGTAATAAAAGAGATTTTATTTAAAGCGGCTGAACGTACAAAAATATCTACAACCTTAGTGGCAAATCATCATATTCGTATACCGCCATCAAAAATCGTCCATTTTATGCAAGTAAGTTCAGGTTTTGATGTTGCTGATGATGAAATTGTAAAACGCGTGGAAAAGAATGATTTAGTTATTACTTCAGATATTCCACTTGCCGATGAAGTGATAACAAAATCAGGTATTGTGTTAAGTCCAAGAGGTGAGTTATTTACCAAAGAGAATATAAAGTCGCGACTCAATATTCGCGACTTTATGGACACTATGCGTGCTAGCGGAGTACAAACCGGTGGACCCCCACCGTTAAGTCAAAGCGATAGACAAACATTTGCCAATCACTTAGACACCATTTTAATGCGCTATCAAAAGTCACAGTCATCATAAATATTAATTTATTGTGCTTATTTTTTAACAGAGCATTTCTCGCTTTATACTTAATAGGTAGATCTTCTTTTATCAGGGGAAGTCTCCCCACTAGTTTGGTTTCGATTGCTTTAATAGAAGTTGTTTAATTTCGCATAACTCATGCTCAAGTTTTTCAATTTGAGCGCGACTTGCTGGCTCTCCACCTTCATTGCTTTCGCCATGTTGTTCTGCACGAAAATTCTCATGTTCTTGGCTCATAACTTCAAGTACAGTACCCACCATCATATTTAAGAAGATAAAAGCAGTTAAAAAGATAAAACTCAAATAATAAATCCAGCTTAAAGGATGTACAGCCATGGTTTCATACATTACATCGGTCCAGTCTTCAAACGTTGCAACTCTGAATAAGGTTAACATTGAGATTGATACATCTCCCCATAACACTTCGTTAATTTGATGAAAGAACATGCTCCCCATTGCTGCGTATATATAAAAAATAACGAACATTAACAAAGCAATATAGCCCATACGCGGAATAGCTTTGAGCAGCGCATTAATTAACAAGCGTAATTCAGGCACCATTGAAACCAATCGCAACACTCTAAACACCCGTAGTAAACGTGCTAACAGTACACCAGAGCCACCAGCTGGAATTAAACTACCAATAACAATAACCGTGTCAAAAATATTCCAGCCACTATGAAAAAATGTTTTTTTACTGGGGCAAGCTAAATAGCGAATAACAATTTCAACCACAAAAAAAATGGTAATACCAAAATCGAGTAGCGCCAAAATAGCGACAATATTTGCTGATAAGTTATGAGTTTTAGCACCAATTAATAACGCTGATAATAAAATAACGGCAATAATAAGGCCTTGAAAAATTTTACTTGAATCAATTTTTTTAAGGCGTCCTTGTGCACGAAAAACAAAGCTAGCCATATTATCTATTTACACCAACAGCTGAATCACTAACAAATGGATTACTGCGGCGTTCTTGACCAAAAGTACTCATAGGACCGTGACCCGGAATAAAACGAACATCGTCACCAAGAGGAAAGATATTATTACGAATAGAGTTTATTAATGTTGCATGGTCACCACGAGGAAAGTCCGTTCTACCAATTGAGCCTTGAAAGATAACATCGCCTACTTGTGCTAATTTTGATTCACGATGGAAAAAAACCACATGTCCCGGTGTATGTCCCGGACAAAAATAGACTTCTAAAGTGATATTACCAAAACTAACCGTATCACCTTGATTCAAAAATCTGTCAGGTGAAAATGATTCCGCATGAGCAAAACCAAAACGCTGCTTTTGATCTTCAATCCTATCGATCCAGAACTGATCTTCTTTATGAGGTCCTTCAATTTCAACATTATAATGCTTTGCTAAGGCATCAGTTGCGCCAGCGTGATCAATATGAGCATGAGTAAGCAGTACTTTAGCTAAAGTTAGTTGATGTTTATCAATGGCCGCAATCACTTTATCGATATCGCCTCCGGGATCAACTACCGCTGCTTGCATGGTTTCATCGCACCAAAATAAAGTACAATTTTGTTGAAAAGGCGTAACAGGGATAATTTGATGTTGCAGCATAGTAAACTCTTTAAAAAATACAGATAAAATTTGCATGATAATAACATAGATTACTGAGATTAAATCACCATTAATGTGTAACAATAATGAATAATTAATACTTCCTCTTCCCTACTTTACTCAGGCAACTTTACTCGGTAAGCTCACCAACAATATAAATTTACCCCTAGTAACTATAAACTCTATGTCATCTTCCTCGACTACCCGTGACTCATTTCATTCTCGACTTGGTTTCATTTTAGCAGCCGCTGGCTCCGCTATAGGACTAGGCAATATTTGGGGATTTCCAACCCAAGCGGCTAATAACGGTGGCGGTGCTTTTCTGTTTGTCTACCTTATCGTCACAGTTTTATTGGCAGTACCTGCATTGTATGCTGAAGTGTATATCGGTAATCAAGCACAAAGAAATCCGGTAAATGCGCTAATTCAGGCTTGTGGAGAACGCTTTAAAAAAACAGGCCGAAACGCAGGCATCATAGGTTTAGTTGGCGCTATGATGATGCTAAGTTTTTATACTATTGTTGCTGGCTGGATGTTAGCGCATGCGTTAAGCGCATTATCTGAGCTGTTCGGCTTTATTAATATAGCCAATTGGCTGTCAACTTCAAGTACTTTACGTAATGTTATTTTTACACCTATTTTTATTTTATTAGGTGCTTTTATTATTCATCAAGGTGTTCATGCAGGAATCGAGCGTTGGTCTAGTCGATTAATGCCTATTTTATTATTGATGTTAATTGGTTTAGTTATTTATATTTTACAACAAGATGGTGCACAAGAAGGTGTCGCCCTTTATTTAATTCCTGATTTTGACCAAGTAACAGAGCCAAAATTAATTATTTCAGCGATGGGACAAGCCTTCTTCTCTCTTTCTATTGGTGTTGGCGGCATGATGGTATATGGCTCATATATGAAAAAAGGTCAAGACATTGGTAAACTTGTATTGTCTATTGCTGCACTTGATACTTTTATTGCCTTCTTAGCTGGGTTGCTGATAATACCGGCTTTATTTGTTGCTCAACACTCAGGACAAGAAGTGTTTAGTGATGGAAATTTAATTGGTGAAGGACAATTGATTTTTACAATTTTACCCTCTTTATTTGCTTCTATGGGTTCAGTGGGTTTAATCGTATCTTTTAGTTTTTTTGCTTTATTATCAATTGCTGCACTAACCTCTACAATTTCATCAACCGAAGTGCCTGTGTCTTATTTAGTTGAAGATAAAAATATAAGTCGAAAACGCGCTACTTGGTTAGTATCTGCCATTGTTTTTATAGCCAGCATGACCTTAGTGGCATTTTTTGATGTGTTATTTGGTTTAGTTATTCGACTCCTTACCACAGTTTTACAACCTTTAATGTCACTGTTTTACTTCATTGTCGTTGGTTGGATTTGGCAACGAGGCAACCAACTTACCGATATAGCGCAATTACAAAACAATAAAAGATTAAAGGCTTTTGGGTTTTATTTACGCTATTGTTGCCCTGTTCTACTTATCATTGTTTTTATTAATGTGGCATTTTAATTCACGCTAGCAATAGCATTTTCAGCAGGCGTTTGTTCTTGCAGTTCAACCTGTTCAATTTTTTCAAAACGACTCGATATTTTGACCGCCGAGGTATGAATTTGTTTCACATCAACTGCCGCTTGATCTATATGTTTAGCTAAACTAGCAAAACGACCTTTAAAGCGGTTAAAGTCTTGTGCTAAATCAGATAAATGTGCTTGAATTATATGTATTTGTTTACGAGTCGCTTCATCTTTTAATACCGAACGTGCAGTTGTTAGAATAGCCATTAATGTGGTCGGCGAGGCTAACCAAACCCGTTTTTTATTGGCAAAGTCAACCAAGTCACTTTGATGACCATGAATTTCAGCAAAAATAGCCTCAGCGGGAATAAACATAATCGCGCCATCAGCCGTTTCATTATCGATTAAATATTTACCACTGATATCATTGATATGTTTTTTAATATCAATTTTAAATTGACGTTGTGCGACCTTTCTATCAGAGTCTCCCTGTTCAAAATCCATCATTTTTCGATAGTTTTCTAACGGAAATTTAGCATCCACCACTACGTTACCCGTTGGTTGTGGCAAAAATAAAACGCAATCAGCAATTTTGCCATTTGATAACGTATGTTGTAGTTTAAAACTTTGCTCTGGTAATACATTACGAATTAAAGAATTTAATTGTACTTCACCAAATGCCCCACGCGAGCGTTTATCGTTTAATACTTCTTGTAAGCTCACTACATTGGTAGATAACTCAGTGATCTTTTTCTGTGCATCATCAATTAATGCTAAGCGCTGTAAAATGTCGCTAAAGGTCTTAGTGGTTTTTTCAAAGCCTTCAGCTAAACGTTTTTCTACTTGACCACTAATTTCTTGTAAGCGTTTATCTGTGGCTTGGGTAAGTACATCAATACGTTTAGTCATTTGCTCGCTACTTTGTATTAACGACCTACTTAACTCTTCTCTATTTGCTTGCGTGGTTTTATTTAAATGATTTATTAACTGCTCAAGTGTTTGATTTTGATTTTGACTTAGGGTTTGATTAACTTGTTCTTTCTGGCTATTCAACTCTCTTAATAGCTTAATACGCAAATCAGCCATTTTTTGATCAAAAACGCTAGCAAGTTGCAATTGCTGCTTATCAAAGTTCTGAGCTAATACATTATTTTGTGAATTTGTAGAAAGCTCAATCATCGATTGTAGCTTCGTTATCTGTGTGCTTTGACGCACAATAAATAACAACACTAATAATAAAACCAATAATGAACATATGAGGAAAATAACTAAAAATTCAGGTTTTTGTAAAGAAAAGGCCATATAAGAAAACCAAAGCACTGTAAATAATACCAGTCATTTAATCATACCTTTTCATTTACAACCAGTTATTTTCATCACATCCCTTAACGCTCACCTGACGAACACTTTGCTGTAAGGCTGACAAAGTCATTTCAAATATTTTGCTGCCTTTACGTTTAATCAATAAAAGTACTCATTATACCGATCAGATTATTTAATGGTTGGTATAGCTCAAGTTCTGAGTCAGGTTTTAAATCAAAGTTTAACCATACATTTTAAAAAAGTGCCTAATTTCTTGCGGCTCTATTAATATCAACTATCTTTAACTTATATCTAATTAAACATTGAAGGAAAAATTATGTCTAATCATCATACTTATAAAAAGTTAGAAATTGTTGGCACATCACCTAACAGCATTGAAGAAGCAATTCAAAATGCTATAACAGAAACAGCGACTAACGTCAGTAACATAGATTGGTTTGAAGTAACAGAAACTCGCGGGCATATAATAGATAACAAAGTTGCACATTACCAAGTTACCATTAAAATCGGCTTTCGAATTGAAAATAGCTAGGTGTTTTTATTAACAACTATTAATGATAAAATATACCGATTATTACCCTAGCGCTTAATTTTCGCTATCTTTTGCATTTGTAGAGAAAAACATGAAAACCCATTTCGATGAATTATTAGACTTTCCCACCGTATTAAACTTTAAAGTTATGGGTGTCGCTTGCGATGAATTACCCGATTTAATTATTGCTGAAATACAAAAACATACCCCTGGTGATTACGTACCAAAATTACGTCCTAGTTCTAAAGGTAATTATGTTGCGGTGTCAGTGGCGGTAACAGTCACCAGCAAAGAGCATATTGAAAAAATTTATAATACACTAAATGCCATCGAGCAAGTTCGCTACGTCCTATAATTGTTTTAGCGTAAAATTCAGGTATACTTCATAAAACAAAACTTAATAAGGTTTTTCGTGAAAAGTGCATTGATAATTCGGCAGCTATCAAATATGAACTATAGTGAAGTTTGGCATGCTATGCAAAATTTTACTGATGATCGTGATGATCAAACCTGCGATGAACTGTGGTTAGTTGAACATCCACCAGTTTTTACCCAAGGGCAAGCAGGTAAAGGTGAACATTTATTAATGCCTGGCGATATTGAAGTAGTGAAAGTTGATAGAGGCGGCCAAGTTACCTATCACGGCCCAGGTCAGCTAGTTATTTACTTTATGATTAACTTACGCCGACGAAAAATAGGCGTTAGGCAACTGGTAACTTTGATCGAAAATGGTATCGTTGCCGCACTTAAAGATTATGATATTAAGGCGTACCCAAAACCTGATGCGCCGGGTGTTTATGTTGATAACAAAAAAGTAGCATCACTCGGTTTAAGAGTTAGAAAAGGCTGCTCCTTTCATGGTTTAGCCCTTAATGTCAATATGGACTTGTCGCCTTTTCTACGTATTAATCCATGTGGCTACGCAGGCCTTGAGATGGTACAAACGTGCGATTTACAAGGGCCACAGGATATTGAAAGCGCAGGCAATGCCTTAGTAAAACATTTAATTGACTTGTTTGATTCCACAAACGTTGAATATCAAACAGGATTACCTCAACGCGATATAAAAGCACTTAAGCAAGGGCAAGATAATGCCAAATAATGACGTTACCATTAAAAATGCCGCAGCTAATACTGCGATAAAATCAACCAAAGTTGCCCCTGGCACCAAATTACGTGACGCCGATAAAATGGCACACATTCCTATTAAAGTAGTAACTTCAACTCGTGATAGCATGTTGCGTAAGCCTAGTTGGTTACGAATAAAGTTACCTCGTAGCAGTGAGCGAATTGATAAAATCAAGGCTAACTTACGTGAGCATAATTTACATTCTGTTTGTGAAGAAGCCTCTTGCCCTAATTTATCTGAATGTTTTAATCATGGCACAGCCACCTTTATGATCTTAGGTGATATTTGTACTCGCCGTTGTCCATTTTGTGATGTGGGTCATGGCCGTCCATTAGCTGTAGACAAAAATGAACCAAGAAAACTGGCATTAAGTTTAAAAGGTATGCCATTAAGCTATGTAGTAATCACCTCAGTTGACCGTGATGATTTACGTGACGGTGGTGCACAACAGTTTGCTGATTGTGTTAGAGAAATTAATGAACAAGCACCAAAGACAAAAATCGAAATTTTAGTCCCTGATTTTCGCGGCCGTATGGACAGAGCGCTAGAAATACTAAATCAGCACCCTCCACATGTATTTAACCATAACTTAGAAACGGCACCGCGCTTATACACCAAGGCACGCCCTGGCGCTAACTACCAATGGTCTTTAGATTTATTGAAAAAATTCGGTGAGGCAAACCCAACGGTAACTACTAAGTCAGGCATAATGGTTGGCTTAGGTGAAACTAACGACGAAATATTGCAAGTAATGCGTGATTTACGTAGTCACGGTGTAACAATGCTTACTATTGGACAATACTTACAACCAAGTAAAGACCATCTCCCCGTAGAGCGTTATGTTCACCCTGATGATTTTGATATGTTCCAAGAAGAGGCAGTAAAAATGGGCTTTGAACATGCAGCCTGTGGGCCGTTGGTTCGTTCATCATACCATGCTGACAAACAAGCAGCAGGTGAAGAAGTTAAATAGATACACACTGTAATTTATTTTGTAAAAAAGGGCTGTTCTTTAAGAAGAGCCCTTTTTTATTTCAAATAATTCAACAACCTTGATGAATGAGAGTTACTCTTCACCACCTTCAAGTAATTCGGCAAAGTAAGCGAGTTTTTCTAATGCTAAACTATGAATAGATTTTCGAGGGTACCTCCCTGTGCTATTCATTGTGCCTGCTGTTGTTGCCATCAATAACTCTAATGCTTGGTCTATCGTTTCTACCGCATAGATAGCAAAATCTCCATCTGCTACTGCCTCAATCACTTCACTGTTAAGCATTAAGTTAATCACATTAGTTTTAGGGATAATGACACCTTGCTTGCCCGTCAAACCTTTGTCTTTACATAGTTGAAAAAAGCCTTCAATTTTTTCATTGGCTCCACCAATGGATTGCACTTCCCCATGTTGATTAATCGAGCCAGTAATCGCTAGACTTTGATCTATAGGCAATAAAGTAATAGCCGATATCAATGCACAAAGTTCAGCCATTGAGGCACTATCTCCGTCGATATGACCATAAGATTGTTCAATTGCGATATTAGCTGAAATCTCCACAGGGGAGTTTTGACCATATTTATGACCTAAATATCCAGTTAATAACAACACCCCTTTGGAATGAATAGACTTACCTAAATCAACTTCACGCTCAATATCTGTTACTCCTTCACTACCCGCATAAACCGTTGCTGTAATGCGAGCAGGCGTGCCAAAAACACTATCACCAATTTCTAAAACAGTTAAACCATTAACCTTACCAACATAATCACCTTCAGTGCTGATTAAGACTTGTTGTTCTTTTATTTCATCAAGCCAAGTTTCACTTAATCGCCCAGTACGACGTTTTTTCGCTGCAAGTGCCATCGCAATATGTTTAGCCGTTAACCTGCCCTTAGAGCCACTTTTACCCCAACAATAATTAGCTTCATCAAGTAAGTCATTTACCTGCACAATGTTTGCTGAAATTTTATGTTGATGCTCAGCGCGCCTTAATGCATAACGCACTAATTCAAGTACGGCTTCATCATCAATTTCGGGGTAATTATGTTTTAAAGCACGTTGGCGAATTAAGTTACCAAAAGCTTGTAAATTCTCATCACTTTTATCTAAATGACGATCAAAATCAGCTAGCACTCTAAATAATTCAGTAAATTCCTGATCATAGTCTTGCAGGGTATAATAAATTTCAGCATCACCAAGCAATATCACTTTCACTTGCAAGGGTATTTTTTCAGGTTGTAAGCTATATGCTCCCGGTTGGCTAATTTCAGAGTATGGATTCTCTATTATTACCTGTCCTGTTTTTAAAGCGAGCTTTAAGCGCGACCAAACTAAAGGCTGAGTCAATAATTTATCAGCATCAAGTAATATATACCCTCCATTGGCTTTATGAAGCGCACCTGGGCGAATTAATCGATAACTGGTATAACTACTGCCTTGAAAGCTCGAAAAATCAACATGACCAAAAAGATTTTGATAAGTAGGATTTTGTTCATAAACTACTGGGGCACCATCATTAACGTCACGCGGCACCAGTAAATTTGGCAAAAAGCGTTCAACCATTAATTTACGCAATTCTTTATCATTAGTCGTATCGTCATCGTCACTAACTAAAATCTCTAACGAGGCATCAACAATATGTGCTTTTACTTTACTAAGGTATTTTAGTACCCCTTGATTATTAGTAAACTCTTGTTCAAGCTCTGTTAAATAAGGCTGAATAGCTTGCTCTGCTGTTCCATTTTTTAACTGACGTAACTTATCTGATGATTCACGTTTCCACAGGGGTAATTCAAGTAATTGCTCCGCAAGCACCACTTCAAGCTCTGACAATAGTTGATAGAACTTAGCTCGCTCTGTTTCATCTATATTAGCAAACTCTTTGTCATTTAACGGTTTACCGTCAACTAAAGGCGAAAAACCTACCTCGCCATTTTCTTCATATAATGAAACATTGCTTTTTAATGCTATGGCTTCAACCTTAGCGATGGCTTCATCATATTTTTGATTAAAATCCCTATCTATCGCTGATTTTTTCCTTTGATAACCCGGGTTATCAAAAATATCAGGAAACAAGTCCATTAATTCATCAATAAACTTATTCATCCGTGATAGCAATTGCTTACCATCACCTGGGTTTACATAAAGGCTGTAAGGTGCATGACTTTCGTCAAAGTTATTGATATAACACCATTCTACCGGGGTTAATTGTTCTTTTGCTAGCGCGGTTAACATTTGTTTTATTAATGTTTGTCTGCCTGTACCGTGCTCTCCCATGGCAAATACATTAAAGCCAACAGAGCTCATCGACAAACCAAAATCGAGTGCCTCTTTAGCCCTATCATGGCCAACAAAAGTTTGTGTTATTTCATTAGGGTGTTGCTTTTGAGAAAAAAGCGCTGCTGATAAAGGAGAACTAAGTTGAGAAGCATTGAGTTTGCATTGCGAAGCAGAGGTTGTGAACATGGCTATCCTTGTAAGATTAAGACGTTAGAGACTAAATAGTCAATATCGCAAGTGTACTCGTTATATACCCTACTAACAATAATATGCGTTAACAATATGATGTTTAGGAGTAATTAAGGATCAAGCGGCAAACGAGTAAAACTATCACCACCACATTTTACACAGGCAGTCACTTCACTAGGATGCATGATATGAATTTTCTCATCACATTGCTGGCAAACTAATTCGCCAAAACCAATAATATCCCCGACTTTATAAATACCGTCATGCTCAAAATCATCCACCAATTCAGCCCATTCAACTTGTGATTTATCGGTTAAGTGAGCAAGGCTTGCCCACATTCTTTCATTAAGTAAATTGAGATAAATTGAATGCTTTATTTCTGTCTGATTTTGTTGATAAAAATCATGCAGGTCATACTTTAAGTTATCGGTAAACTGATTCAATTTCTCTTCGGTCATCCCTTCTGCAGTTTTTGCATACAATTTAGCTTGCTTAATTAATTCAATCACCCGAGGCTTTTGAATCTCCTTCATCTCATCAAGCCAATCACTAAGATTTTGATAAACGTCCATTAAATATTCTTTTTTCTTTGTCATAATGCTTTCCTAGATTAACGAAAATACAGTCAACTTTACATTCATACTTTAAGTATAGACAAAGTTGGCGATTAAACTTAATTAAGCTTGTCGTGCTATAGCCAGATAAGGTATTCTATCGCGATAATTTAAAGTCAAATTTACTGTGCCTTTTAATCGTTTTATTATGAATGTAATGAAATAAATGGCGCTAATTAATCCCAAACATACCGTTCGAGACCCCCTTAATGGAAGCCATTTATAATCCCCAAGCGATTGAAGCAACAGTACAAAAATTTTGGACTGATAACGATACTTTTAAAGCTATTGAAGACGAGAGTAAAGAGAAGTTTTATTGTTTAGCCATGTTCCCTTACCCTAGTGGTCGTTTGCACATGGGCCATGTACGTAATTATAGTTTGGGTGATGTAATATCTCGTTACCAGCGTATGCAAGGTAAAAACGTTATGCAACCTATGGGTTGGGATGCTTTTGGTTTACCTGCGGAAAATGCGGCAATAAAGAATAACACGGCGCCGGGTAACTGGACTTATCAAAATATAGATTACATGCGTAACCAGTTAAAATCACTAGGCTTTGGCTATGATTGGAGCCGTGAATTAGCGACTTGTAAGCCAGACTATTACCGTTGGGAGCAGTGGTTTTTCACTAAACTTTATGAAAAAGGCTTAGTTTACAAAAAAAATGCTTCAGTAAACTGGGATCCTGTTGATCAAACCGTATTAGCAAACGAGCAAGTTATTGATGGTCGTGGGTGGCGCTCTGGCGCAATTGTTGAAAAGAAAGAAATTCCACAATGGTTTATTAAAATCACCGACTATGCTCAAGAATTATTAGACGATTTAGATCAGTTAACCGACTGGCCTGAACAAGTAAAAACCATGCAACGTAACTGGATTGGTCGCTCACAGGGTGTTGAGATGACTTTCCAGGTTGACGGTTTAGTTGAAGATAAACAAGAAAGCTTTGATATTTACACCACACGCCCAGATACTTTAATGGGTGTTACTTATGTAGCACTTGCTGCTGAACACCCATTAGCGTTAATCGCTGCGAAAGAAAACGCT
>Ga0105358_10000800_pt1 | contig 16319 bp, 15 predicted proteins | sample GOMGulsemesocosm_5_FD_83509 | JGI IMG/M metagenome (GOLD analysis project Ga0105358, IMG submission 83509) | Methane-oxidizing microbial communities from mesocosms in the Gulf of Mexico - GOM15C Gulf of Mexico | ecosystem: Environmental > Aquatic > Marine > Cold seeps | place: Gulf of Mexico... | reverse complement strand
TGTGACTTTCGTCAAAAATCCTCTAAAGCTATGATCTTAATTTGGTAACAAGGTGAGAACTGCACTCTTACAGGGTGCCGATATCAGCGATAGCAAACTGTCGGGAGTCAGTTTCTTGACGGTTTACGCTGTATCATCCATCGCTATTAAACACTGTTAGTGCATAAAAACTCAGCGGCGGTACATAAATTGTCTATTAAACAAAACTTGCTGATTAACGCTAATGAAGACACGGATATATAGAAGTAGAGAAAGAGATGGAAAGTGGTCAGCTGTTTTTTTGCTCTTTCATATACACGACTAAATCTTCACTGCATAGCGGTTTGCTAAAAAAGTAACCTTGAATAAAGGTACAGTGCTGGGCGGCTAAAAAATCGGCCTGATCTTGTTCTTCGACTCCTTCGGCAACCACTGTCAACTGAAGTGATTTTGCTAAAGACAATATGCCTATCACCAATTTCGCATCGCTTTTGTCGATCATTAAATCTTGCATAAAAGAGCGATCAATTTTCAATATATCAATTGGAAAGCGCTTTAAATAACTTAATGATGAGTAGCCTGTACCAAAGTCATCGATCGCTAGATGTACGCCGTATGCTCTAATGGCCAATAGCTGTTCCATGATGTGATGATCGTCATCTTCCATCAATAAACTTTCAGTGATCTCAAGCGTTAGCTTGTTTGGTGCTAATTGTGTATCGGCTAAGACTTGTTTTACAGTGGCTGCAAAGTCGTTGTTTTTAAATTGTCGGGAGGATAAATTAACTGAAATTTTCAGCTCGATATCGTGCTGTTGACGCCATTGCACTGCTTGGCTACAGGCTTCAAATAATACCCATTCACCTATTTGGATAATAAGGCCAATCTCTTCGGCAATGGGTATGAACTGATCGGGTGAGGGGGTGCTTCCCTGTTTATCATGCCAGCGTATCAGCGATTCAACCGCTTCGGCTCTACCGCTTCGCTGATTGATAATAGGCTGGAAAACCAAATGGAATTCCTGGTTTTTTACTGCATTGTGTAAAGCATTTTCCATTAAACTGCGATGAGTTGCCTCTATTTCCATTTGCTGGGTAAAAAACTGATAGGTATTTTTTCCTTTCTCTTTGGCCTTGTACATAGCGTTATCGGCTTTTCTTAAAAGTGGCTCTGCTGTGGTACCATCATCAGGGTAAAGAGCAATGCCTATGCTGGCGGAGATGTGAATTTCATTTGCCAGCAGCATAAAGGGCGTGCTCAATTCATGTAAAATACGTTCAGCGACATGTTGTACTTGATGGAGGCTATCGACGTCAGGTAGCAACACTGCAAATTCATCGCCACCAAAACGCGCGGCGGTATCTGCTTGTCGAAGCGATTTCATTATTCTCTGCGCTGCTTTTTGCAACAGGGTGTCGCCAGCTGAATGCCCTAATGTGTCATTGACATGCTTGAATCTATCTAAATCTAGAAAGAGTAAAGCGATTGTGGATTTCTGACGTTTAGCCCTGCGTAGAGACTGGTCAAAGCGGTCTGTGAATAAACGGCGACTGGCTAGGTTTGTGAGAGGATCGTAATTAAGCTGTTGTACCGCTAGCTCTTTTGCTGATTGAATTGCTGCTTGGCTGGTGACAAGCTGTTCTTCAACGGCATATCGCTCTTTCACTTCTTCTATCAGTTCAATGTTTTTATCCTTAAGCTCAGTGGTGCGTTCTTGTACGCGGTGTTCGAGTTGTTCTCGCATTTGCTGCAGATGCTTGTTATTTCTGTATAAGAAGAGCGAGACGATAAGGCCAAATATGAGTGTGACAGAACTTAAAATAAGCGAGTTTCTATAATAGACGAATATGGTTTTCTGTTTCTCTAGTTCAACTTCTTGATAAACGGAGTCCCTTTGTTGCTGGTAAAGGTGTGAGTCCATGATGAGTTTAGTAAACATTCCTTTAACATTGTGTATTTGTTGATTATCTAAATCATTTCCTGGGTATAAAATTTTATCGATTGCAACGATGCTTTGATTAAGCCCTGTGAAGTTAAACCCAGAATTTCTAACATCTTTGCCGATAATTCCGGTGTTGATACTTTGACTACGGCTCCATAAAACATTGAACCAATCATCAAATTCTTGACTGCCTTTGTGCGCTCTATCTGGCGAATATGCATTAGAGTAAGCCAGTGCTGTTCTCAATAATTCGTATTCAAACTGGCGCATAAATATTATTTTTTCTACGTTGTCATGTTTTACTTGCAGGCTTGAAACGCTTCTGAAAAGGATGAATGAGCTAATCATGCTTAACAGAATTACCCCTAACAGTGTAGAGGTTATTAACAGTAGAAATTTTGACCCAGGCTTAATCATGCAGGGTTAATTTCTTGAGTTGCCAAATAGATCTAGAATAATATTTGTCCTGTTTTAGTTCCTCGTCGGAGGACCAAGGATAAATGACCCAAATAGGCCCTTTTTCTCTAACGGACAATAACTTGCCGTCTTTTTTTAGTGCTAATATCACCGCGTATTTATGTGTATCCGCCAGCGGAATTTGAACAGTATATTCATTGATAGCAGTCGCACTAATGGTTTTTCCAGCGTTGCCAGCGCTGTTGAGAACATCTCTGAGTAAAGGCCCGGAAAAGGTACTCTTACCATCGGTCCACAATGTGGTCGTGGTTACTTCCTGTTGCTGGAAACTCATTAGAGTGTCTCGATCTAACAGCAGGCTTTTCTCTTTGTTGAATTGCGTGATAGATCCATCGATAGTTAATATGACAGGAGATTGAGGAGCGTTAAATGATCGTATTTTGGCCGTTGACTGTTGGGGTTTTTTAGCTTCGTCTTGATTTGATTGTTCTTGTGTACAGCCAAGAAAAACAAAGGGAGTGAGTAGCAGGAGTAAGTTTTTATTCATGGTGGCCTCAATGCTGTTATGTTGATTGATCTAATTAACACCCCAAAGTCAGCTTTTAAGTGTTACTCACCTTTACTGAGTAAAGAGGGGCTATGCTAACGAGAGAGAGAAAGGCTTATCATCGCAAGCTGCGAAGCGCTATACCCTTGATAAATTAAGTTACGTCAAATTCATCGCTCTTTGCTTATTGAGTCATTCCTCTTCTGAATTTCTTGTCAGTGGTTGGGTTATTAAATTTATAAATTGAGAGTCATTGCATCGACTGTCAATGTATCAATAATTATACTCAACATATATGAATAATAATTAAATATCCATCCCAATTATTATTAAAAAACAACAATATACTTATGTTTTTAAAAATTGTATGGATGTTTATATACAAATTGGCAGCATTTTTTACATATCAATAAGAGGAACGCTGAAAAAACAGCCCCGGATAAATAAGTGTGTATCAACAATAATGTAACAGCGTCAAATGATACCAAGTTATGAGGGGGCTGAATTCGATAGAGCTTAATCTATCAGGCACCCCATTGAGGAGACTGCATACAATTATGTTACCTAAAGAAAAAATTACATGCAGCTTCCCTTTGGCTATTTTGGCGCAAGATTATGCACAGTGCTCCAAAGAATTAATAATTTAGGAATTGGGTAGTTAATAGCGCTAACTGAGAAACAGAATAACTGGTACGGTGATTGTCATTTCAAGACAGTCATTATCACTGCTAGGGTGTTTTTGCTATATTTTGAAATTCACTGTGCACTAGAGGCGAATCGGGCGGTTTTACTGGCTCCTGAACACAGTCGTTTATTGACAGAGATAATGGATAATGGCCGCTATCTTGTCATTGCTTGTATCGTCTATCCAAAGAAAACTAATAGCCATACACTGGCTGCGAGAGCTAAAGCGATAAATACAGCGGCTGAACCCATATCCTTTGCCGCTTTACTCAAAGGGTGGAATTCTTTACCAAACCTATCAACCACAGCTTCTATTGCAGAGTTTATTATTTCAACGATCAGCACAAAAGTGACGCTGCCTATCAATAATATTTTTTGAGTTGCACTGATATCGCTGACTAAAGCAACAATAATAGCGATTAGCAATAAAGCACACTCTTGTCTAAAAGCTGCCTCATTGCGAAAAGCATAGCTAATGCCTTGCCAAGAATACCCAGCAGCTTTTATTATCCGATCGACGCCTTTAGCAGTCGCAGGTACTTGTTCTTTCACGCTATGCCCCTTTGGCTTGTTTTATTGCTCGTAGTATGACAAATTTTGAATTACTAGTGATTCTGTCGCAATTGCCAAATATCTGTTTAAGCTTTGCCTGATAACCTAGATGTGTATTACCTATAACCCAGAGTTCCCCTGATACTTTAAGTGCTTTTTGAGATTGGCTAAACATTTGCCATGCAATGAAATCTCCGATGGCATTTTGTTGGTGAAAAGGTGGATTATTTAAAACCAGATCAGCACTATGGGCGGCTCTGGTGCTTAGGCAATCGTCCACTTTGAAGCTTGCTGATCTCGAGGTGCCGAAAGCTTGGGTGAAATTGTGCTCTGCGCTGGCAATAGCCATGTAAGATTCATCGTAAAAATCCACGTTTGCATTAGGGTTCCTCTGCGCGGCTATCATGCCGACAATGCCATTACCGCAGCCCAGATCAATAATGTTTTTTATCTCGGGGCTACTTGGAATGTGTTCAATGAAAAAGCGACAGCCAATGTCTAGCTTTGCACGAGAAAAAACGTTGGCGTGGTTTAATATTTGCCAGTCACTATTATCTAGCTGATAAGACAGCGGGTGCGGGTTTATTTTGGGTACTAATGTATTGTTATATTTGCAAAAAATTAATCTTGCTTTTTTCTTGGCCAGGGAGGTCTTGGTTGCTCCGATTATACTTTCAAATAGTTTTATATTTGAAGTATGAATCATTTTAACCATGGCACAGCCAATGATCACACTACCTTCATGTAAATGCTCACGAAGCATATAAAGTTGATCTTCTAATTGGGCTAAACTCTTTTGTACTTTGATGATCACCAGATCATAGGGGCCTTGTAGGTTATCTACTGAGCTTAAGAAATGAATAGCGGGTAATTTGTTTTGCTTTAAATTGTAATCGGTGGAACATTTAGCGATATAGGAATCACTCACCAGCGTCGGTTGTAAGGTATGAAGAGCAACACTCAAGGCACCAAAATGATCATTGATTATTAGGGCTTTTGGCGAGTATAAAGGCTGTTCCTGCGCAAGAGAATTTAGATGCTCAAGTACTAATTCATCGGCTGCATCCCAAGCACGTAATTGATCATTATTTCTAATGGGGTAGCGGTTTAGCTTAAATTGACCTTGCGGAACTTGAAGAGAAGTTTGCATATACAAAAGAGTGTCTGTGATTGAAAAAAAAGATTTTAGCACAAAGGCAAAGCCAGGCTGTCATCAAGTGTTAAAAATATTGATCTATTTCAGATAAGAGACATTGGAATAAGCTTTAGGTGTTCGCAAACAAGAGCTTGTAGTACAATTCTAAGAATCAAAATTTAGCTGTGAATGTCGACTTAACATCGTATGCAAAGATAGGGCTAGGCAAAAGTTAGTGTTTAGTGAAAAATGACAATATTGTGAATTCAGGTATCGAGTAATATTGGTTAGTCTGAGCGTGTAGAGTAAATTTTAAAGCGTCTTTGCAAGTGCTGTCGTTATTTTAGAGCCTCAAGGGGGTGTTTGTGTCAAAACTTAACTATTTTAGTACTTTATTCATCATCATTTCATTAGTGGGTTGCGCTGCGACGGCTGATAAAAAATCAGCGGATGAATCACCAGAACAGGCGCAGCAACAGACTCCAACGAAAGCAACAAAACCAGTAGAACAAGCAATAAAACCGCCATTACCAGCTGAAAGCAACAATCAAATCGCTGAACCTGATGCTATATCCAGAATTCAAGCACAATTAACAGCGTTGCAAGAACAAGTGATTAAACTGAGCGCAGATACTTCAGCTATTCTGCAGTTGAGCCAAGTCGCTGTGGCAAATGCTCAGATTGATCAGTCAATCAATACTAGACCTGATGCTAATAATCGACAGTCGCAACCCACAAATAGCGATTCTCTCAGTGATATTCTCAAAAAATTGGAAGACATATCGCCTTCTCCTGAAGCATCATTTGGCATCGTGTCTAGTTATACCGCCAGTAAACAGTGGGTATTAATACGTTTTGATCGCTATACCGGCGAGACCTGGCTTGCTGATAACAGTGGTTGGAATGCATTAAATGAAGTTGACTCCCTCCAAATTTCACAATATGACGTCCATCTGATCCGTGCCGATCAAGATAAAAAAGGTTTTGTTGCCTCTCGAATCGATCAGCGTACTGGTGACACTTGGTGGTTAAACAAAAATCAATGGGTTGTCTATCAATAGTGCTAAATTCTCAGTTATTAGACCTAAATGTCAGTCAACAAACAGAAGAAGCTAAGCTCAATAACTTACTAAATAGTTTTAATGAGCTATTCTTAAAGTCAGAGAACACCATTATTGAGCGAAGTTTGGGTGAACCTTTATATATACCTGCATCTAAGTTGAGGGAAAATAATAAAATATTGTTCTCACATGGATTCTTTGCCAGCGCTTTACATGAAATGAGTCATTGGCTGGTAGCAGGAGAACAACGTCGAAAGTTAGAAGATTACGGCTATTGGTATAAACCTGATGGTCGAAGCCTTGTAGAACAGCAAGAGTTTGAGAAAGTAGAAATTCGTCCTCAGGCAATTGAATGGATTCTCTCTGTTAGCTGTCAGCATACTTTTCATTTTAGCGCGGATAATTTAAGTGCGGGGTTTGCTATATCGGAAAAATTTAAGCGCAGCGTCAGTGAGCAAGCCCAGTCATTGATCGTGAATGGTTTGCCCGATAGGATGGAGCGTTTAGTCAATGTATTAGTAAAGGCATTTGCTACACAAAGGCCATGTGTTGAGGATTTTATTTGAAACGCTACGCGACTTGGTTAGGACGTTTTTGGCGCTGTCACTATTGCACCCTCATTAATGCCATCTGCTTAATGTCAGCAGTCAGTAACAAAGAGTAGTACAAAAAATAATTGATAGCTATGATAATAACAGCACATTTTATGTTGATGATACAAACGTTACTTCTCACTGCGCTTTTTTGGGGCAGCTTTAATACTGCTTTGGCCACCCAGTTGTATGAGATAGAAGTCGAAAAAATAATAATCTACCAAGGGCCAAGCGAGAAGCAACCTGTCATTCATGCTTTGTATGAAGCTTCAGATATTGAATTATTAAAACTCAAAGGTGCGTGGGCTAAAGTTAGCTTTAAATATACAGATAAGATCATAGTAGGATGGGTGAAAAAAAATGCCTTGTTGGTTAAAAAAACACCACAAGCTATCAATCAGGAACTAAGTAAGAAAAGCAACGCTTTGCCTAAAACAACAGGAGCTAGTGCTTTTTTCTATGAAAACGATTTTGGCGCAAAAGTCATCAGTTATGATCTTGACTGCGTGAAGTTTACAAACACTCATTACATCAGTGGTTGTGTGGCGAATATTGATGTTGATATAAAAGGCCCAGTAGAGGGGAATTCAGTCACGATTATGTGTAAAGCTGAGTTTGAAATGGGATTTGAGAAAACTAAACCAAAACAAGTGTGGGAACAAAAAGTCATACGTACACCAATAAAAGAAGGTATAGGTGCCGTGAGGATGCAGCTGGCAGTGATACCTTTATTGGAAAAGCAAGTGACTGATATAACGATGCAATCACATCAATGTCGATTGGAGAGTGTGTTAACCACATCGAGTTAAAGTACATGCTTCTTCGTTGGTATGCACACTTTTGCCAGTGCTCACTGAATTTCGCACTTGTATTTTTTATGACGAAGACTGAAATGGATCTAAGTAGATGAATAATCAAGGACAGACCGATAAAAGCCGCCTATTACCAAATTATATTGGGAGTAAAAAAGGGCGGTGGTTTAGAGGGTTATATATTGGTTTAGTGGCACTTATGCTGTTATCGCTGCTGGTGGTTGGCTTGAGTATTTGGAACAGTATTTACCTTAAATCAAAAAGTACTTTGTCACCGCATACTACTTCCCTGACAGAAATTGTCTCGCGTTTTTTAACTTTTCAAGAAGAAGTATTACTGACCTCATCAGAACAATTAGATTTAGCAAAAATAGACTCTGCCAGTGCGCGAGCATACATCGAAAATCTATCCAGGGTTAGCAAGCAAATGAAAGCGGTTGCTGTGTTGGATAAGTATAATAACGTTTTGATTTCTTTCGGTGCTAACGAGAGTGAGGATTGGAGCCGGTTGTTTTTAGATAATTCTGACCTGCTTTCCTCGGTAGGGTTACCTTTTAGAATTAGCTCTTTTGGTGAGCATTATTTGCCGTTGCGCGTCCCTATTTACAATGACAATCATAAAGTGGCAGGTTTTTTGGTCGCAGCTTATCAAATAATAGGTCCGGATGGAATTTGGAATAAATCTGCGGTGACTATCGATAATGCAAATGTTATTTTCAGCAATGATAAAGGCTACATTTTTGCCTCTTTCCCCGAAAAAAAATCTTTAATGCAAAGTTTTGGTACCGCCAGAATGGCACCGGCATTGATTCCTCACTTAACGCTGGTTGAGGAGGATAATATTGATGTTGGAAGTGTCGATACGACCGATGGGAGTATCTTTTTTAGTGTTAAGAAAGTACCCAGTTTTAATGGTTATGTAGTTGTTTCCATTGAATATAGCAGTTTGTGGAAGCAATGGTTTGCACAAATGCAATTTGCTACTTTGGTAATACTAGCGCTTTCTCTGTTAGGGTTATTAGTGCTTCGAATAAGTATTAGACGTGCTTCAGTCTTTGAAGAGGAAAAGCATGTAGCGCAGCATAATGTCTCTAAATTGTCGCGGGCGATTGAGCAGAGTCCAAGTAGTGTTATTGTCACTAATTCTAAATGGATCACTGAGTACGCGAATAAAAAGCTGTTAGATGGCGCAGGCCAAGTGATCGAAATTCCAGCGAATACTGTGCTGGTTGACTCCAAACCTCATGACTTATTAAAGCCGGATTTAGACAAAGTATTAGCGGCCCTCAATCTGGGGGAGAACTGGTACTGTGAACGCTGTGATGAAAGTCAGCAGCAGTGGTTTTCTTTTTCTATCAGCAAAATGTCCATTGAAACTGATATTGACGATAGTTTTATTATCATCACTCAAAACATTACTGAACGGAAAAAAGCAGAGGCAAGGCTTTATAAACAGGCGTATTTTGATTCATTAACGGGGCTGCCAAATCGCAGAAATTCATCAGTACTGTTACAAAAAGAATTAGTTCAAGCGCGTAAGGACAATAGTCAAGTAGCGCTTATCTATTTAGATTTAGATAATTTTAAGTCGGTCAATGACCGATTTGGCCATGCAATTGGAGATCAGCTGCTGCAAGCGGTCGCCAGACGCCTAGGTCAAGTGATGTACAAAAAAGGTACCGCTTGTCACATGAGTGGCGATGAATTTCTAGCGTTTATGCCTTTTGCGGAAAAAGAACAAGTAGTAACGACCATCGAAAATATTATATCCCAGGTGACTACACCCATTACCTTAGAAGGTAAGGTGTTATATGTCACTGTTAGTATGGGGGTGTCCTTTTTTCCTCAAGATTGCTCTGATGAAGAAATGATGTTGAAAAATGCCGATATAGCGCTTTATTTCTCAAAAGACTCTGGGCGTAATTGCTACAGCTTTTTTAACGAGGAACTCGAGGAGAAAAGTAAACGTAAACTAGAACTTGAGGCTGAAGTTAGAAATGCTTTGGCTAACAATGAACTCTATATGGTTTATCAGACTAAAAATAAAATCTCAGATTATAGCGTCTGTAGTTTTGAAGCTTTGATGAGGTGGAGAAGCCCGAAATTAGGTTTTGTTGGGCCCGATGAGTTTATTACCGCTGCTGAATCTATTGGTGCTATTCAAAAAATGGGTGAGTTTGCGATATATCAAGCGTGTAGAGATTTAAAACTCTTTCAGCTAGAGTCTGACCAGCCCTTGACGATGGCGGTCAATTTATCGATGCGTCAGCTCAATAATGACGATATTGTCGATGTCGTTGAAAACGCACTGTTCACTGAGGAAGTGGATCCAACACGTTTAGAATTAGAAATCACAGAGTCATTACTGGCAGAAAGGTTCGATATCGTATTGCCGATATTGAATAAACTTTTAGCGCTGGGTATATCTTTGACTATCGATGATTTTGGCACAGGTTACAGTTCATTAAACTATCTGACACGTTTTCCGGTCAAAACCTTAAAAGTGGATCGCTGCTTTATTATGGATATGGTGACTAAGCCTAAAGATGCCGCTTTAACAGAATCTGTCATACAAATGGCACATAGATTGGGACTTAAAGTGGTCGCTGAGGGTATAGAAAGTGTCGATCAAATTAAGCTATTACAAGATTATTCATGTGATGTTGGCCAAGGGTATTTTTATACTAAGCCTATTAAGGCACAAGATATTGTCGACCTCTTACGTGACCAACCTAGAATAATTAAAGAGATATATGCGCTTGAGGAAAAAGAGAAAGAAGCGATGGCGTTACTGGAAAGCTCTATCATTGATGAGCCAAATATTGGGCCTGCTAATCCAGACCTTAACCCAGAGACCCCGTCAAAGAAAACCATCAGTCTAGAGTTGGAGTAAAGGTTTGATTAATGATGCTTCGGCTACATTGTAGTCGTTGCTGCTTCAGCTGATCCTATGAATTAATAGCTCAGATCTGAATTTGCAACTAGTCAGGGCTAGCAGTGTAAAGCTCTGCACTATGTGAAGTGCCAGTAACAGCGATAGGCACCTCTCGGGCAATTTATTTAGATATTTTGAATAAAAATAATTTTAAATATTCATCAGTCTCTGACCATGTCATCAGGCCATAGTGGTACTGCTGTTCTATTAAAATTCCTAAGTATCTCCGCGTTTTGGTCAATCATTTTAGGCCTAAATGAGATGTGGCAAAGATCCGCATAAACCTTGTGGAATTTGATTTAGATTAGCCCAATAAATTAGAGATCATTCCAGAAACCGCATAGCCGTCAACGCTATTCTTATGAGGGCAGGACAGTCAATCGGATACTGTAGCTATTATTGTAATAGCTATCCCTTATGCTTTTGAGAACACGGGTTTCGCTTGTTTGAACACAGTAACATCCATTGCTGGCGGTATACCTTCAACGACTAATGCTGATAAGTAGTCATCTAGGACTATAATTGATTTTACATTGGCTGACTGTACGCTGGGCTTTGGTGCGAATACTATAAATTGATCGATGTAGAGGGCAGCTCCTAGAACCAATTAGCCAGTGATATGCCAACCTATTTAGCCATTTTCTTTAGTTTTCTTTCAAAGTGTCTCCAACCTTATTTAAATTGACATCCATTTATCTCATTTCTGGGTAATTCCAGTTTCGCTTTTTCGTAGCCACTGCAGGCAGGGGCTCTTCGCTAATATTATCATCCAACGATTCAGGGAACATTGTCGTTTGAGTTCGGCTCTCGCCTTCAATAAAACCTGTCATAGAAGATCCTTTCGATAACGAAGGAGCTATAACAAGAAAGGCGTTTTCGCACAGGCTAGATACAAAGCGGACGTTTATCCGTTCTGGTAAAAATTATTTTCGACACTAATTTTGTGCTTACAAAAACGGTAGTAATACGTAATTATATTGCTAGCACCTACCAAAATACTAGTTTTCAGGTATTGTTAAAATGTATCCCCACAACATAATAAGTGATTGTTTAATGAACAGTGTTCGCCTGCATTGTGACTTTGATAGCCCTCCTGATTCTCTTTATTTTCAGATATACATTTTTTGAAATAAATGCCACTATCTATTCATAGAATGCAACATAAACACTGTTCTCTGATTTACTGGAGATGAAAAGAGTACGATTTCGGTATGAATAAAATCGTGAAATTTCTTCTTGTATCTATCGCATTACTGACACAGCCTAGCTTTGCAGCTGAGAAAATAATAATTTCCATCATCGATGTACACGAAAGCAGCCAAACATTTAAGCAATCAAAAGCTTTACTCCAACAGATTGCAAAGAAAATGGGATTGGAATTTAAATTAAAAGTACTCCCACCAAAGAGAGCTGAATTAATGCTCCAAGTAGGCGTTATCCATGCAGAACTCTACAGAACTATGTCGTATGGCTTATCTAACCCAGAAGCTATTCAGGTAAGTGAGCCGATTGCTGAGACACCTTTCTACGCCTATACAACGATAAAAAATTCCAACATCACAGATTGGGAAAGTTTGAAGCCTTATAAAATAGTCACCATTAGGGGGTTCGCATTTGTTAATAAATATTTATCCGACCACAATACACATGCCGTAAATACCATTGAGCAAGCAGTCAGGTTCTTGCATGCTAAAAAGGCAGATGTATTTGTTTCAGATCCTCACTCAATCAGTGAAACCTTACAATCAACAAAACTAGAAAGTACTTCAATCCGTAAGATCTACCCTCCAATGACCACTCTCAAAGTTTACACTTATTTTTCTTCAGCTTATCCCGGACTAGGCAAGAGATTTAGCAAAGCATTATTTGAAGTAAAAAATGAAAAAGTATATTTTGGGACTAATTTCAGGTCGCAGTAAGGGTTAGCTGATAATCTTCCCCTTATTAACTGAAGTCAAAACTAGAACAGAAATGCCTGCAAATGGCCGATTTTAGCCAAATGTTAAAAGACTAAATTTGAGACCCTGGGTTCACTGACTCTCGTTTGCAATATAACGCCCCTTAAGTTCAGCTAAACATAGCCTATGGCTTTAGTGCTGGTTAAACTTTTTAACATGACCTTTGATACAGAGGAAATAAGCCCATGCTATGAGTATCAGTTGCAATGGTCCACGTATTGCTAAGTAAGCAGGTCCTAATTGATGACCTCCCAAACCAATACTATTCAATGCGGCATAAATATTCGCAGGAAAGAATACTACAAAAACCACAATAGCTAACTTCGCGGCGATGAGTTGATACCTAGGTATGAATAAAGCTATACCAATCACCAACTCTAGCAGCCCAGTAGCATAGATTAATGCTAAACGAAATGGGACCCAAGGTGGTAGCATTTCTACCATTCCTTGTGCCTTTACAATATGACCAATAAAGAAGAATAAAAAAGTAATACCCAGCCCCCATGAAGCATACTTTGTAATATTCAGCTCATTACTATTAATCTTTGAATATATAAAGGCAATTGCTAAAGGGCATGACAATAGAATTAATATAATTATAGGTGTTAGCATGGGGCTCTCATTAAGACATAATGCCTTTATTTGCAGGTTAATAGGTAGGATCAATAAAATAAAGAACGATAGTGCGTTATCATTGGTACTATTGAACTAATTGTTAGGGGATTCATTTGTTTGATAATAACGCCCCCCATATTTTCTCTAGGAAAAAGTCTTGGTTCATTACTAGCTTCTCTACTTTCTTCGTTTCCTGAGTCAGCAGTAAACAACAATAACCGTGCAGTGAAGACCAAACAAAATTTGCTTGTAGGTTAACGTCTTCTTTTTTGATCACGAATGTCTGCTGAAATTTTGTTAACAAAGTTTCGAGTTGATGAAACAACTTAAAAGCAGCATTTGACAATTCTGTTGTTTGATTGTTTGACAGCTCAGCATTATTAAATATTAAATGGTATAGCGCAGGGTAAGATAAGCAAAAGTCAATGTACTTCAGTGCCAACTGAAAAAGTTCATTTTTTGGCTCCCCCTCCTTTGGGCTTAAATTTAGCATTGAAGTATTCAACAACTCAAAGCTATTTTGAGCTACAGAACACAGCAAATCATGCTTATCTTCAAAATGCCTATAAGGCGCCCCTCTAGAAACACTTAACTTGGAAGCAATAGATCTCATCGTGACGGCCTCAATACCATCATCAATAAGTAGCTTGGATGCTACAGCTATTATGGCGGCCTTTAAATCACTTGTGTGATATTTTTCTTTTTTATCTGTATTCATTTATGCATCTTAACATTAATGTTGACGGTGTCAACATACGAAATATAATGTATGACTGAAAGTAAATTAAATTTTTCAATAAACAGTAGTCATGAGAATTTAAAATTCGTCTAGCAAACTGAGGATTTTTCATATCCTAGATATTCAAAAACATAATTAAAATAATTCAAGTCAATATGAGTATTTTTAAATTTGAATTTTTAGCATTTTTAGCATTAAAACTCATCAATCATTGGCATATTCTGCCAATATTTTTAGCTTTATTGGTAAAAAATAATGATTAATTGCCATGAGAATTACATACAATATAAATGAAATTCAATAATAAAAGGATCAAAAATGAGCAGTAATAGATTTCATTTAGCCATTGAAGCTGGTGACTTAACAAAGACAGTTAATTGGTATAAAGATGTACTTGGCTGTGAAATAGATATGGCAGAAGAGGGTAAATGGCAAGACATCAATTTCTGGGGGAATGAACTAACACTTCATGCATCTGAACCAAGATCGTCGAAAGGTGATGAGCGTAACCGACATAAGGTGGATATGGGGGAAGTCTGCGTTCCTCATTTTGGAGTTCACTTATCTATAGCTGCCTACAAACAAGTCAAAGCTAATGTAGAGGCTAGTAACGGTTTTTTAGATGATCCATATATACGGTTTGAAGGTACTCCCTATCAACAAGAAACATTTTTTGTTGAGGATCCTAACTTCAATGTCCTAGAAATCAAACACATGGTTTCTGATAGGAATTAGAAACTCAAATGTGGGTACACACTTTAAGGCTAAGCAGCTAATTTTTTAAGATATAAAACCGGTCAGTTTTCTTATCTGGTAGGCCGTACCTAGATAGGAAAGCGCAGACAGTAATTCCTCTACACTATTTACCTGTCAATGACTGGAGCAGACACATAGCTGCCCTTTAACGGACCTGATAAAAGGTAATTTGAGAATCAAGCATGCGTCTATAAAACGAGGGCCTTACCAATTTGAGTTGTTTTCAGAAGTCTTTGATTTTTTGTCGAATCATATAGAATCCTTCACCCTACCTCCGTGCGGGGATTGTTTATCTGTGCTTATTGTTCATACTTTAAAATCACACTTATGGACTTATATAAAGTAAGTTGCTTATTGTATCTCGACCAATAAACTTATTTTACTTGACGGAATGTTAGATGATAGAGACTGATAGATTAGTTCTTAGACCGGTAAGCATTGATGATATAGATATCTATTCAGAATTACTCACCCAGGCTGATATTACTCAATATCTGCCTGGAGGCGAGCCTTTTAGCTTAGATTACATCAAGCAATATGTTCCCATTAAAATACACCACTGGGAAAAGGGCTATGGTACGTTTGTTGTTTGTTTACGGGAAAACCCTTCGATAAAAATTGGCTATGCTGGCGTTGAAAAAATCCCTGAAACCGAATTTAATGATATTCGATATGCTATCTCAAGCAAGTACCAAGGAAAAGGTTATGCATTTGAAGCGGCTAGTGCCGTATTAGATTTTGTTTTTTCTAATAGTGCATTAAATGAAGTTTATGGTGTATCAGTGCATGAAAATGAGGTATCGATAAAACTGCTCCAAAAGCTGGGGATGCAGGAGACGACTAACAAACCATACGACAGCAGCGAATTGATAACCATGTCCGTCAAAAAAAGAACCTAGAATTTTTATATTTCTAAGTTATAGCCTAGCCTTCGAGCTGGGCTTTTTTATGCCCAAAATTCAAGGTTTAAATATGAGAAAACTAGAAGGAATGAAACCACAACAAAGCATCGAACTGGCCAATCAGGCATTATTAATAGATTTTACAGAGTGTTTGTCGAAGAGGGGTTAGTTATTGCTGTTACTCACTGGGGCGCAGTGGATGGGTATTTCGTACTTGCAGAAAAACATATTGCAGATCAGGCGGAGTTCAAGCAATTCAAAGCGGATTTATCTAAAGCAAAAGGATATATGGAAAAGCTAAAAAAACGTCGCACTAATATATACACGAAAGATGGGACGCTAATTCTTTAGCCGTACGTAGCAGATACTTGGCTTGAATCTTTAAAATATTTGCTCGAATCCAGAGTACAATCGCTGATGTCTGGTAGGTTGAGCTGCAATATTATTTTAGTTTCCTAAGAAAATGACTGATACTTTTATTGAATAATAGTTGCTAAAATTAACTATGCTGAAAACGGTGATCATATTTCATATTATGTTTCTAGCTTGGGATGTCAATGCTCGAGAAGAGTGTGATGTTTTATCAGTAGGTGGAAGAGCTGGCTGGAATCCTGTTGCCTATTTCAGCCATCAAACACAGAAAGAGGAAGGTATTGCTCATGATTTTGTTAAATATATAGGTTATCAGCTTA
>Ga0105358_10000798_pt1 | contig 16324 bp, 14 predicted proteins | sample GOMGulsemesocosm_5_FD_83509 | JGI IMG/M metagenome (GOLD analysis project Ga0105358, IMG submission 83509) | Methane-oxidizing microbial communities from mesocosms in the Gulf of Mexico - GOM15C Gulf of Mexico | ecosystem: Environmental > Aquatic > Marine > Cold seeps | place: Gulf of Mexico... | reverse complement strand
TGCCGTTATCGAAACCAAGCTCAATTTCTTAAGTTGCTTAAACTTGTGGAGAAAGTGCTTAACCACAAATGCGTTTAAGATTGTGCCCATGAAAAATTCCTTATTGCTTCATTATTAATGCTAAAAGTTTATGCTTATAAAATAGTTATTTAATCAATACTAAACTGGATTTCAATCAAGTCGTTTCTACGTTCTACTAATATTGATATATCACGCTCAGTTTTCAATGCTGACATTGCTTGTGCAAGCTCTAATGGAGCAAGTAAATCATGGCCGTTCATTTGTAGTGCTACATCTCCAGCTTTCAAACCTGATAATTTGAAAAATTCAGATTTTTTACCTGGCGATAAACGGTAACCGACAGTTCTACCTTCTTTACGTGCGGGTGAAATGCGAAGATAATCGGTTATTTTTCCTGGATCATTTTTTAAATCGGCTCGTAAAAGTTGAGCATTTCGACTTAAGTCTTTATTAGCTCGTTGATCGAGAACACTCGCTTTTGATTTTGAAGGTGATTTTTGAGGTTTTTTATCGCTGTCGCTATTGTTGTTTTTATTCGAGACGCTTTGTGCAGGTTGATTATAATCAGCACCATCAAGCATTAGTGTCTCTAAACGACCTGATTGTTTTATGATAACTCGATCTATTAAAACTTGTTCAAGGCTCGCACGTGTACCTATTATAATATCGCCAATACCGTAGGTTTCTTGCTTCTTTTTGTATTCAATAATAGCAGCCGCAGTTCCAACTTTATCACTAGCAACTAGCCCAGATAATGTTAACTGTAAGCGTGTTTCAGGCACATTTTGTACTACTGCTACGGTAGTTTCAACGACTGATTCATTGTAAGCACCAAATAAATTTAACGATTGCAACTTAGATAAATCATGGTTTTTATCTCGTGACTGGCTTTGTATTGGTTTAACACTATTTACACTATTCGCGCTAATACTTTGGCTAGCACTAGGAATTATCAACCAAGTAAGTTTCGCCGCGATAGAGGTAATATAAACCAATAAGCACACACTAATAACCTGCGCTATTTTTTGCTGAGGTAATTTGGTGATAAAATTGCTGATAAAATTGAAATTATTGAATAAAACCATGAATGTAATAAGCGATTAGAGAGTAAATGAATAAATATTAATTACAATGATACTTGACTTGAGCGTAAGCAACAAGAGAGTGAAACTTTATTTTACAATTTCTTTGCATTTAATGGCGACGGTATACTCGTTGCACATTTATACCCGCTCCATTTGAATATGCTCGTTTCAGGAGGTCTGAGCGATTCATAATCAAGGCACATTTTTTTACTAAGGGTTATTCAGGAGAATATGCTCCTGCATTCTCTAATAAGCTACGTCCATGTAGCGCCCTTAAAAAGAAATGTAACGCAGAGTATTATTTGCTCAGCCTTCCCCAAAGGGCTGGTTTAGAAACGCTTCATGCTGCGTTATTGATTTCGACAAGGGAACAACCATTCTCTTCAATCAATGCCTTGCCTAAAGGCGTTTCTAATTCCAGCTGAATCATGCATCTTCAAGTGGAACGGGTATACATTAGCTACTGAGAATAAAACTTGAGTGACGAATATTTTACTCAACCACTCTTTTAAATGGTCAATTTTCACCAGAGTTTATCTAACTGAACCAAAGCTTCTTAGCCTAAACGCTCTACTTGTAATCTTTTGTTATCGAACATAGAAAACAGAGATGTTTATACTGAAACTGGCCTTGAACTCCCGTATAATGCCCTCAAAATTATCGCTAGTTATAGCAATACTAATAAATATATGATCATTCTAAATGGCCTAAACCTACAATAACATCGTTGCTTTCAATCCCAATAGCCAGCTATTGCTCAATCAAGCGCCTTGTTCTTGAAAATTTATCCTCATTAATGTTTGATCACTAACTTAGTGGTATTTGTATTACGCTTATATATTTAGGAAATAACAAATGAAAAACTTTGCTTTAATAGGGGCTGCTGGTTATATCGCTCCTCGTCATATGAAAGCTATCAAAGAAACGGGCAATAACCTTGTCGCAGCATTAGATAAAAATGATTCTGTAGGCATTATTGATAGTTACTTTCCTGAAGCAGATTTTTTTACTGAATATGAGCGATTTGATCGCCATATTGATCTTCTAAAGCGTCAAGGTACTCAAATTGATTATGTGAGTATTGCAACGCCAAACTATTTACATGATTCTCACATTAGATTTGCATTGCGTAATAGCGCTCATGCAATTTGTGAAAAACCGCTTGTTTTAAACCCTCATAATATTGATGCATTACAAGTGGTTCAAGATGAAACAGGTAAGCAAGTGTATAACATTTTGCAACTACGATTACATCAAAGTATTATTGATTTGAAAGCCTTTGTAGCAGCAGAAGTTGCTAAAAATCCTGATAAAGTTTTCGACGTTGATTTAACTTATTTAACCAGTCGTGGTCATTGGTATTTCACTTCATGGAAAGGTGACGATAATAAATCAGGCGGCATAGCAACAAACATTGGTGTTCATTTTTATGACATGTTGGGTTGGGTGTTTGGTGATTTAGTTAAAAATGAAGCACACTTAAAAGAAGAAAGTGCTAATGCGGGTTATTTAGAATTTAAACACGCTAAAGTGCGTTGGTTTTTATCCGTAAACTATGAATATATTCCTGAAGAAGTTAAAGCTGCAGGGCAAAGAACTTACCGTTCGATTACTGTTGATGGTAACGAAATTGAATTCTCTGGTGGTTTTACTGATCTCCATACCAAAAGTTATGAGCATATTTTAACGGGTGGTGGCTTTGGTTTAGAAGAAGCGCGTAAGAGTATTGAAATTGTAAGTAATATTCGTAATCAAGATATTGTTACAAACTCTTCTGACGTTCATCCTTTTGTTAGTAAAGTTATTAGCTAAGTTGTAAATTTCATTATTAGTAGATAAAGAGAAAGTTATGGCTGATTATTATAAACATGAAAGCGCTATTGTTGATGATGGCGCACAAATAGGTAAAGACTCTAGAGTTTGGCATTTCGCTCACGTTTGTGCTGCGGCACAAATAGGTAAGGGTGTTTCGCTTGGGCAAAATGTATTTGTTGGTAATAGAGTGACTATTGGTGATAAATGCAAAATACAAAATAACGTTTCTGTTTATGACAATGTTCATTTAGAAGCAGAAGTGTTTTGTGGCCCTAGTATGGTTTTTACCAATGTTTATAATCCTCGTTCAGGGGTAGAGCGCAAAGATGAATACCGTGACACCTTGGTTAAAAAAGGTGTCACTTTAGGCGCTAACTGCACTATTGTTTGTGGCGTTACGCTTGGCGAATACTCGTTTGTTGGTGCGGGTGCAGTTATTAATAAAGATATTAAGCCATACGCCTTAATGGTTGGTGTACCCGCTAAACAAATAGGTTGGATGAGCGAATACGGTGAACAGCTTGACTTACCGATAAAAGGTGAGGGTGAAGTTATTTGTTCTCATACTGGCGTTAAGTATCAGTTGAAAAATGATCAGCTAGTGAAAGTGTCTAATTAAGCTTTCTAAATAATAGTTTAAGCGAATAAGGTTTTAAGGGAATAATTAATGCAGTTTATAGATCTTCAAGCACAGTACCAACATTTGAAAGCTAAAATTGATAAGCGTATTGTTGATGTTCTCAACCATGGTAAATACATCATGGGGCCTGAAGTACAAGAATTAGAACAAGCGCTAGCTGAATATGTTGGTGTGAAGCATGTTGTTACGTGTGCTAATGGTACTGATGCGCTTACGTTGGCATTAATGGTGCTTGATATTAAAAAGGGTGATGCTGTTTTTTGCCCTACCTTTACTTTTTTTGCTACCGCTGAGGTGATATCTTTTGCGAATGCTACCCCTATTTTTGTAGATTCAAATGAGCAAACTTTTAACATTTGCCCTAATGATCTTGAAAAACAAATTCAAAACGTTATTAATGAAGGCAAAGTTACACCTAAAGCTATTATTGCGGTTGATCTTTTCGGTTTACCAGCTAATTATGCTGAAATTGAAGCCCTAGCTAAAAAATATAATTTAAAGTTAATTGAAGATGCCGCACAAGGTTTTGGTGGTTCAATCACTGATGCTCAAGGGAAAACTAAAAAAGCAGGAAGTTTTGGAGACATTGCCACAACGAGTTTTTTTCCCGCCAAACCTTTAGGCTGCTATGGTGACGGTGGTGCCATTTTCACTAATAATGATGAATACGCAGAACTACTTCGTTCTTATCGCGTGCACGGTAAAGGCAGCGATAAATATGATAATATTCGCATTGGCATGAATAGCCGTTTAGATACAATTCAAGCCGCTATTTTATTAGAAAAATTAGTTGAATTTCCGCAAGAGCTTATTAATCGGAACAAAGCAGCAGCTAATTATGAAAATGAATTATCAGCTCTATATAAAACTCCGCAAGTGCCAACGGGATATGAAAGCTCTTGGGCACAATATACCTTGTTAAGTGATAATCGTGAGCAAGTAATGGCGCATTATAAAGAACAGGGTGTTCCAACAGTCATTTATTATGGCACTTGTATGCATCAACAAACGGTGTTTTCTGGCTTAGGTTATCAAGACGGTGATTTTCCTGTCGCGGAGAAGCTTGCGAAACAAGTGTTTAGTCTCCCTATGAGTGGTTATGTAAAAACAGAAAATGTTTCATCGGCTTCATTATAAATATGTTTTCAAAGTTCTTTAAAGGAAGGTCAGAATATACAAAAAACATTCTTACTTTAATGACAGGGACAGGGATCGCACAGCTTATCCCTATAGTTGTTGCGCCTATACTAACACGTATATATTCACCTGAAGATTTCGGTTTAATAGCCCTATACTTAAGCATTGTTTCTATCATAACTGTTTTGGCTACTGGCAGATATGAAATGGCTATTATGCTTCCAGAAAAAGATGGTGATGTAAACGGTATTTTAAAATTGATCATGTTACTAACATTAACAGTTTCATTGATAACTTTTATTGCTGCTTTATTGTTTTCGCATGAAGTTGCTGTTTTTTTAGGCAATGAAAAACTTGTGCCTTGGTTATACTTTATTCCCTTGTCAATAATACTAACAGCAACTTATCAGTCATTTAATTACCTTTTAATTAGGACTAATAACTTCAAACGACTAGCAGGTAATAAAGTTATATCATCAACGAGTAATGCGAGTATGCAGTTAGGTGTAGGCTATACTCTTAATACGCCATTGGGCTTACTTTTTGGCCATTTGGCCAGTTTAACTTTTTCTATATATATGATTATAAGAAGTAAGTTAATTAATCACTTTTTTTCTTTTGGTAATTCGAGTGCTACAAGCTCAGCTCAAAAATATCAAAAATTCCCTCGTTATGATATGCCTGCGATATTAATCAACCTGACGGCTAATCAGTTACCTTTACTTGTATTGGGTAAATACTTCGGCTTTGGAATACTAGGTGCTTATTCTTTTATGTATAAAATGTTGATGATGCCCGTTGGTTTGTTATCCAACAGTATTCTCGACGTGTTTAAACAAAAAGCAACAGAAGATTATAATACTTTAGGTAATTGTCATGAGGTTTATGTTGCAACATTCAAGCAACTTTTCCTGCTGTCAGTGCCTATTTTTGTTGTTTTCTCAGTCTTTGCTCCTGAAGTTTTTTCATTTGTATTTGGCGTTAAATGGAAATTGGCTGGTGAATTCGCGCAAGTCATGGCACCGATGTTTTTCTTTAAATTTGTGACTAGCCCTCTAAGCTATACGCTTTTTATCGTTGGTAAGCAAAAGCAAAACCTTAAAGGTCAAATTGGGATATTGGCAGCTTCATTATTTGCTATTTTAGTAGGGTTATATCTTGATGATGCATACGCCTTTCTAATAACATTCAGCGCACTTAATTCTTTGGTTTATGTGATATATTTATTTTTATCATATAGATACTCTTTAGGTAATCTAACCAATGCTTAAATTTATACTTAACAAGATAGGGCTTCGCCAAGAAGGCATCCCTAGGAATGTTTTAATTGTAAATTTAATCTTTCAAAAAATATTTAGAATAGATGCTAATTGTGATTTTTCTAAGAATTTTACTAGTCGAGTTATCTCGCCTGAAAAGTTGAAAATTCATAGTGGTTCAATTTCAGTATTTAAAAGTTTAGCTGTCAGTGGCGGCTGTTATATACAAGCAAACGCAGGAATAGAAATAGGAAAAGGCACGCTATGGGCTTCTAACGTAACTATGGTTAGTCAAGGGCATGATCCTTATGATTTGACTAGTGTGCCCAAAAAGAAAGTTGATCCTATTATTATTGGTAGTAATTGCTGGTTAGGTGCTAGTGTAACCATATTACCTGGCGTTGAGCTTGGTGATAATACTGTAGTCGGTGCAAATAGTGTGGTGACATCATCTTTTCCAAATGGAAATGTCATCATAGGAGGGACTCCTGCCAAAGTTATTAAACATTTAGATCCTACTAAACTTTCTAGGGAAGGATCGTAATTCTTTCTCACTGATGTTATTCGTTATTCTTTAAAAAGAAATTAATATGCTTAAAAAAATACATTATTTAGTTAATTATCTTTTAAAGATAAAGTTTTCTAAACAGATCCTTTCCGATGGCAGAGTCGTGATTGGAAGAAATGTTAAATTGATAACAGAAAAAAATGCAACAATTACATTTGGAAAAAATGTAGTTATCAAAGACAGTACCGTTATTTATGCAAAAGAGAATGCTAAAGTTAGCATCGGTGACAATACAAGCACAGGACACCATACAGAGATATCTGCTAATCAATTAATCTCTATTGGCGACGATGTAATTATGGGGGCTCATACCTATATTACTGACTCTAATCATGGGCATAGTCTCAAAGGTATTGCTTTTCGTAAGCAACCAATGGAAGTTGAAAAAATACTAATAGGCAATAATGTGTGGTTAGGCCGTAATGTTATGTTATTAAAGGGAAGTGAATTAAGCAGTGATACAATTGTTGCCGCCGGTGCTGTTGTGACTAAACGTTTTTCCGGAAATGTAATTTTAGGCGGAGTACCTGCTAAAGTAATAAAGAGTATTTATGAATAAAAATATACTAGTGGCTACCAACTTAAATGTTTGGTCTATTGCAAAAGGTGTTGGAGCCCCCTCTTTTTATAAAACAATAGAGCTATATAATGACAATGGTTATAACGTGTTCTTATATACATCAGAAAAAAATTTAGATCTTCACGAATTAGCTAATGTAACTATTATCCAACTCCCTAAATTATCAGCTGTCAGGTCTAAGTATATCTATCCATTTCATCGAATATTTAATTATATTTTATACCAGTTTATTTTTTTAACTATTTTTATTATGAAACAAAAGCAGCCGATTGATATTTATTATGGATATGAAATTGAATTTATTCCTGTTTTAAAATTTTTATCAAAAATCAAAAATAAAGTGTTTATATCAAGATTTCAAGGAACGATATTAGCCCCTTTAATGAGTAAGTTTTTATGGAAGCTAAAGTATTTTCCGCATTACTTGTCAATTAAACTCAAATCTACTCTAACTATTATGACTAATGATGGTACAAGGGGAGATAAAGTTACAGAAGTTATTAGAAAGAGCAACGATCGTTTCTTATTTATTAAAAATGGCGTTGATATGATTGAAACCAAAGATAGCTTAGCAAGTGATTATATACAAACCTTGATTGATGGTAATAATGAATATGATTATAACTTTATTTCAGTTTCACGATTACAAAGCTGGAAAAGATTAGATCGGTCAATTCAAGTATTCGAAGAGTTCTTAAAAACCACTCCTAACTGCAGGTATATTATAGTAGGAGATGGGGAGAAGAAATTAATGTTAGAAGAATATGTTAGGTCTAATTCACTTGCTGATAAAATTATATTTACTGGAGGAATAGCTAAACCCGATATTAACCAATTGATGAAAAATTCAGACATATTTTTATCCCACTATGAGTTATCGAATGTTGGTAATCCTCTTTGGGAAGCTTTAAGCAATGAATGTTTAGTTGTAACTATTTCTAATGGTGACACAGGCTTAATTATTAAAGATGGACTTAGTGGAGTTATATCATCTGAAGCACATTATATGGATAATGTGAAAAAACTAAATGAATTACTAGTTAACTCATCAAAAGTAGATGAATTGATTACTAATGGTACGGCCGTATTACAAAGTTCTGTAACTTCTTGGGATGACAGAATGATGGTAGAACTATCCAAAGTTGAAACTTTACTACCATAACATTAGGCAAAACTTTATCCATGAAATTGATGAAATCTCTATTATTAATTTACTATTTTTTTTTAGTATTAGGCCCTTTAATTTACTTGGGTAGCATTCCCCTAGCCAGCTACCACCTTATATTCTTATTAATGTTTTTTTTAACTGTGCTTTTGTATTTTAGACGAAACAGTTACTCTTTTTATCTCCCTCTGTTCTTTAAATGTTACTTAGTATTATTGACTATTTATTTATTTACCTATTTATTTAATTTTTTTGAAATTGATTATATTGCTGATATTCGTGACTTCATTATTATTTATGCACCGCTGCAATACCTACTATTGATTGCTTTATTGCACAATATCTTTAATAACTTTAAGCATAATAATGAAAGTGTTAGCTTTATTCATTCTATAATTAAATTGCATCTTTTTTTATTACCAGTGATTGGCGTTATTGCTATTTTTCAGATGCTTAATCTTTTCAATACTCAAGATATATTGGCAACGTATTATGGAAAGATTAACGTAGAGGTGTGGCAAAAATATATAATGTATAACCCTAGAGCTAGTGCGACTTTAAATTTAGAGCCTAATTCACTAGGATTATATGCCGCTTTTTCTTTAGTTTTATTTCATATGTTTAACACCGAATTAAAATTAAATAAAATAAGTTGTTTAATTATTTATTCATTCGGCTTTATTGCTTTGATTTTATCAGGCTCTTTTACGGGGATAATAGTCTATTTTGTTCTAACATTAGCGTTCTTTTTCCAATATAAGAAATTAGGCATGAAAACAATAATTTCGATTTTTGTATGCTTAATTACTTTTAGTAGTTTATTTTCTGCGGAAATTGAAAGAGGGCTTACCAGACAAAAAATAGGTGATGGTAATTTAATCCCAAGCAGTATAAAGGCTAGAGTTGATAATGCCTGGTTAACGACATACTTAGAATTTGAAGAGGAGTTTTTTAACGGGATAGGGCCGAGTGCTATACAATTAACTCATTCTGCGGATAATGATTTTCTTGATAAGTTCTTACGATTCGGAATTATAGGTGGGATCGCAAATATTTGTTTTGTTCTTTTTTTAATTTATTATCCTTGGTATAAAAGAAAAAACTATAGTTGTAGTTTTGTGCGTAAATTATTCTTGTTTAGTTCGTTACTTGCACTTGCATTTGCATTAGCTTCAATACCTGGCAGTGCATTTAAGGCCAAAAGGTTAGCTGAAATTTTTTGGATTTTTTATTCTCTTCCATTTATTTACACCCACTTATCGAATAAACCTAAAGTCATCGCTAATGAAAAACAGTAATTTAACAATACTAACGCCTTACTTTCCTACTAAAAGTAATAAATATGGTGGAATATTTGTTTACGACCAAACTAAAGTTATGGCTGAACAAGTTGGGCATGTTGATGTTTATGTAATCAGGCCTTGGTTTAAGATTTCTCGACAATTTCCATTTATATCTAGTAGTCGTGATGACCTAGCGCTGAAAGATACAAAGCTTAAAAATGTGTGTTTACATTTGCTACGTTACTTGCCTTTTCCTAAAGATTCTATTTTTTATCATCTTAGCTTGTCTGTTTCAATTTTTGTTAATAAACATAAATTTTCCAATAACTTGCTTGTTCATACAATATACCCTTTAGGCGCTGCAGTTCAGCTAACAAAGCTTTTGCCGACTATTGTTATACATGGCTCTGACTTTAGGTATTTCTCCAGTAATGCTAAGCAATCTAAAGTTATCGTGGCTGCAATTAATAATTCATGCACTGTTTGTGTTAGTGAAGGCTTAATGCAAGAGGTGACAGTCACTAAAGATATCAAAGTTAAAGGAGGTAATATAAGCGTTATCGAAAATGGTGTTTCAATTGATGATATAAAAGATTTCCCTCAAAAAAACGTTATAAATAAGGGGACTTTTAAATTTGTTTTTGTTGGTAGCTTAATCAAACTTAAAGGTGTGTATGAGTTACTAGAGGCCTTTTATAAGCTTCAAAAAACCAGTAAGCATCAAGCGTATGCTTTGACTTTCATCGGTGAGGGTATAGAAAAAAACGGCTTAGAAGAAAAGGTTAAATCAAAAAGCATTGAAAATGTTTCTTTTTTAGGGGCAGTTGAAAATGAAAAGGTAATACGAGTATTAGCCGAAAAAAATTGTTTAATATTACCTAGTTATCAGGAGGGGTTCGGCCGAGTTATTATCGAAATGCTTAGTTTGGGTAAACCTGTTATCTCTACAAAGAGTGGTGGCCCAGAGTTTATTTTGAATGAACAAACAGGTTTAATTGTTCCCCCTAAAGATGTAAATGCGCTAACAAGTGCGATGACTCAAATATGTGTTAACTATGACAACTATAACCCCACCGTAATAAAAAAGTATGTTAATCAAAATTACAGTTTGGTTAAGCAAACATCAAAATTGCTTAACTGTGTATTCAGGAACTTAGAATGAAGAAAGTAGCCGTATTAGTAATAAATGAGTATGTTAATGATTCGAGGGTGATAAAACAGGTTGAATCATTATCTAGCAAATATATTGTTGATGTATTTGCTCTAAATAATGGCGCTTTTAACATACTTGAACGAGGTTCGAGTAATGTAAGAATATTTAGAAAAGTATCTTATGCTAAGCCGAGTAACTTTCTAATTAAGAAGGCTAAACAGGTTTTTGTCTATATTCAATACTTCATTACATCATTATTAGCGTTAAATAAGTATGACATTGTGCATTGTAATGATCTTGAAACTTTACCTATTGGAATATTCGGCAAGTTATTCAATCGTAATTTAAAAGTCGTTTACGATGCTCATGAGTATGAAACTGAAACGCTATGGATGCAGAATAAGTTTAAGAAATTTTTAGCTAAAACATTAGAAGGTTTTTTAATACGCTATGCTGATGGTGTTTGTGTAGTAAGTGATGGAATAGCCAACGAATATGTTCGTTTATATAATATTGAAAAGCCACACTTAGTATTAAATACACCCAAGTTAGTAACAATAGCAAAGAAAGATATTTTCCGTGAACAATTTGGTATTCCAAAAGATACGAAAATATTTCTTTATCAAGGAGGATTAACTAAAGGACGTGGAATTGAAATCTTATTAGAATCATTTTGTCGTTTAGGCGATTCAAAACAAGTTATTGTTTTTATGGGTTATGGTTATTTAGAAAATGAAGTGAAAAAGTTCGCAGCGAATAATGATAATATATATTTTCATGAAGCGGTTAGCCCAGAAGTATTGCTGTCATATACAAGCTCAGCTGACTTCGGAATCTCTTTTATAGAAGATTTATGCCTAAACTATAGATATTGTCTGCCAAATAAAATTTTTGAATACATGATGACAGGCATTCCTGTTATTTGTTCAAACTTGATTGAAATGAAAGAAGTTGTAAACACTCATCAGTTAGGCCTGGTAGCTAACACGAATGATTCTCAGGGGTTTTTAGAGTGTGTAAGATTATCTTCATCTATTGATTATGCACAACTAGTTGAAAAAGTAGCTTTAGCTCGTACGATTTTTAACTGGGAGCAGCAAGAAAAAGTAATATTTACTATGTATGAAAACTTATAAAGTGATGCGAACTTGGTTTAACGTGCTTTCTAGTAAATCTAATAATTAACCCTTTGTTTAAGCTTTATCAATATTGTTTGTTGGCTTATTTAAATTTATACGGTAAAAAAATGAAAATTGTAACTATTTTAGGGGCTCGACCTCAATTTATTAAAGCGGGTAGTGTAAGTAGAGAAATAGCTAAATACGATGATGTTCAAGAAGTTATTGTTCATACTGGTCAGCACTACGATGCTAATATGAGCGATGTTTTTTTTGATGAAATGAAAATTCCAAAGCCTGATTATTTTCTGGGTATTGGCGGGAAAAGTCATGGTGCAATGACAGGCCAGATGATTGAAAAAATTGAAGAAATACTTGTTGAAGAAAAACCCGATTGGCTATTAGTTTACGGGGATACTAATTCGACTTTGGCAGGAGCTATTGCTGCCTCTAAACTGCATATTAAAATTGCTCATGTAGAAGCTGGGCTGCGCAGTTTTAATATGAGAATGCCAGAAGAAGTCAATAGAATTCTAACCGATAAAGTAAGCTCAATCTTATTTTGCCCAACACAAACAGCGATTGAAAATTTAAATAATGAAGGCGTTTCATTATCTGAAATTGAAGTATGCTTGTCTGGAGATGTTATGCAAGATGGCGCTTTATTTTATAAAGAGCTAGCAGAAAGACCTTCAGAATTATTAATGGATAACTATGTTTTATGTACCATTCATAGAGCTGAAAATACAGACGATGTGGAAAGGTTGACGTCTATCGTTGAAGCCTTAAACGAAGTCGCTTGTAATCAAAACTTAGTTCTTCCTTTACATCCAAGAACTAAAAGTAAACTTGAAAACTTGGGTATTAAATTATCAGCTAATGTTCAAATAATACCTCCTGTAGGTTATTTAAATATGGTTTGGTTAATAATGAATAGTCAATTTATTATGACGGACAGTGGAGGCTTACAAAAAGAAGCTTTTTTCTTTGAAAAACACTGTATAACGCTCAGAGATGAAACTGAATGGGTTGAGTTGGTTGACGCAGGTGTTAATAAGCTCGTAGGCGCTAACAAAGAAAAGATTCTTGCAGAATTCGATAGCTGTCTAAATAAATCTGATGGTTTGTTTGATCAATCCATTTATGGCGGAGGTCAAGCTTCTAAGGTTATTGTTGAGTCTTTAATTGCATTTATGGCTAAATAATGGCTGATTTAGATAAAATCAAAATGATGGGGTGTCCTTGTTTTGCTGTATCAGAAGATACTTTAGAGCAACATTTAATGCACTTTGTTGATAACAATATTTGTGGGTATTCTGTAGCGATTAACGCTGAAAAAATACAAAAGTATAAAAAAGATATTGAGCTAAAAAAAATAATTGATAGCTCTATTTATCCATACCCTGATGGTGCAGGGGCTGTTTTGGGTATTAAATGGCTACATAACCTAGCCTCTGAAAAAATAAATATGCCCATTCGTGTATTAGAAATTGCTAATAAGAATAGGTTGAAGGTCTTTATTATAGGCGCTAAAGAAAACGTACATGATAAAGGACTCGCTATAATTAAAGAGCGCTATCCTAATATTGTTATTGTAGGAAATATGCATGGTTACAATGATGAAGCTGATATTATTTCAGCGGTTACACATGCCAAGCCTCAATTTATAATGATTGCAATGGGATCACCGAAGCAAGAGGTTTTTGCGAATAAACTTATCAATGAAACCAAAAGTGGCTTTGCTGTTGGCTGTGGTGGAGCTCTTGATATTCTTGCTGGTGAATTAAAGCGTGCACCTAAATTTTATATTAATAATAATTTAGAATGGTTTTATCGTTTGGTTCAAGAGCCATGGAGATGGAAGCGTCAGTTATTTTTACCTGTTTTTTTATCTAAATTAATCGTACTTAAAATAAAAAAACACTTGCAATAAAATGAGTTGCTCTCAACGTTTTTTTAATCTCTGTTTTGAAAAGTAGTTTTACTAGATAAATCATGACAGATATTGAATAATAATTGTAAATTACATGCAACTGTAAATTAAGTTTTAAAATTAAGGATGAAAATGTCTCATAAAATAACAAAAGCCGTTATACCAGTAGCAGGATTGGGAACACGGATGCTACCCGCTACAAAAGCTATTCCTAAAGAAATGTTGCCTATCGTTGATAAACCTTTAATCCAATATATTGTTGATGAATGTGTTGCCGCAGGCATTAAAGAAATTGTGCTGGTTACTCACTCTTCTAAAAATGCCATTGAAAACCATTTTGATAAATCTTTTGAGCTTGAAACAACGTTAGAAAAGCGTGTTAAACGCCAATTGCTTGATGAAATTCAAGCCATTTGCCCTAAAGATGTCACTATTTTACATGTTCGCCAAGGCGAAGCCAAAGGTCTTGGTCATGCGGTATTAAAAGCTCGCCCGATTATAGGTGATGAACCTTTTGTTGTGGTTTTACCTGATGTTATTTTAGATGATTCTAGTGCTAATTTAAAAACTGAAAATTTAGCTGCTATGCTTGCACGATATAATGAAGTTGGTGGCTATAGCCAAATAATGGTTGAACCAGTGCCTATGGAACAAGTGAGCAGCTATGGCGTGGTTGACTGTGCTGGCCATGAACTCGCAGCGGGGGAGTCTAAAGCGATGACAGCCATTGTGGAGAAGCCTCCAGTAGAGGACGCTCCTTCAAATTTAGCCGTTGTTGGTCGTTATGTGTTATCAGAAAAAATATGGGAATTATTAAAGTTAACACCTCCCGGTGCTGGTGATGAAATTCAATTAACTGACGCCATTGCCATGCTGATGGAAAAGGAAACAGTTGAAGCATTTCATATGACAGGTAAATCACATGATTGTGGCTCTAAGTTGGGCTATATGAAAGCTAATGTTGAGTATGCTTTACGTCATGATGAATTAGGCGAAGAGTTTAAGGCTTACCTTAAAACAATACTCTAAATTTACTAAAGCCAGAATGAATATTTAAAATATGGATTTTTTTACTGAAATAAGCACCATTAAGAACGCAGTGGTTTGTGCTAACAATCGTTCGATTTTAAGTCTGTTTGATGTACCTAACAGAGTTGATGATTTTTCGCTTAGTGCTGCTGAACTTTACCTTGATTATTCAAAACAAAATATAACCAATACTGAATTAAGCCATTTAGTCACTTGGGCAGGAAAGTGCGGATTATCTCAACATATTAATGCTATGTTTACTGGCGATAAAATTAATAATACCGAGCAACGTGCTGTTTTACACACAGTGTTAAGAGCACCAGCAAGTGTTAAACATCAAGTGTTAGGTATTGAAGCAGTAGAGGTGGAACAAACTGAGCAGCATATGGCGCAGATTGTTGATGATGTATGCCAAGGTAAGTTAACGGGTATAACGGGTGAAAAGTTTACTGATGTATTAGCGATTGGTATTGGCGGTTCATATTATGGTATTAAAGTCGGTTTAAGTGCGCTACACCCTTACCATAGCACGGGGTTAAAAGTGCATGTATTAGCTAATGTTGATGGTGCTGCAGTTACCCAAAAACTTGAAACTTTAAAGGCAGCCACTACCTTGGTAGTGATTATTTCTAAAACATTTACCACACAAGAAACCTTATTAAATGCTAAAGCCATTAAAACATGGATGCTAGCCGAACTTAACGATAATAATGCTATTGCCAAACAGTGGTATGCGGTTAGTAGTAATGCTGAAAAAGCACAAAAATTTGGTTTGAATGCCAACAATATTTTGCCTATGTGTGACTGGGTAGGCGGACGATTTTCATTATGGTCAGCTGTAGGACTTCCGCTTGCATTAGCAATAGGCAATGATTATTTTAATGAGTTGAAAGCAGGTGCTTATGCTATGGATCAGCATTTTCAACAGGCCAGTTTTGATCAAAATATGCCAGTGCTAATGGCACTTATTGGTATGTGGAATCGTAATGCGCTTAATTATCAAAGTTTGGCGGTATTACCCTATGATCACGCCTTAAGAGCACTACCTGGTTATTTACAACAAACCGACATGGAAAGTAATGGTAAGTCAGTATCAAAGCAGGGCGAAAAGCTTAATTGGCTTACTGCTCCTGTTGTTTTTGGTCAAGAAGGCACTAATGGTCAACATGCTTTTATGCAATTAATGCATCAAAGTGATGAAATTATTCCAACTGACTTTATTGTTGCTTTGCAAGGCACAAGTAATCTTGATGAACACCATAAGGTGTTAGTTGCTAATTGCTTTGCCCAAAGTGAAGCCTTAATGCAAGGTAAAAGTTTAGCGCAAGCTCAAGATGAACTTATCGCTAATGGTACCAATGAGGGGGAAGTTTCCCGCTTAGCAGCTCATAAAACTATGAAAGGAAATACCCCCAGCAATACCTTATTAATGCAATCACTAACGCCAAACTGTTTAGGCGCTATTTTAGCGCTTTACGAGCATAAAATTTTTGTGCAAGGTACGCTATGGCAAGTTAATTCTTATGATCAGTGGGGAG
>Ga0105358_10000795_pt1 | contig 16362 bp, 19 predicted proteins | sample GOMGulsemesocosm_5_FD_83509 | JGI IMG/M metagenome (GOLD analysis project Ga0105358, IMG submission 83509) | Methane-oxidizing microbial communities from mesocosms in the Gulf of Mexico - GOM15C Gulf of Mexico | ecosystem: Environmental > Aquatic > Marine > Cold seeps | place: Gulf of Mexico... | reverse complement strand
ACCGCACTGGCTACAAAAACGCGTGCGCTGAGCATCTTCCTCAATACTGAGTGCCGATTCATAGGCGCGAAAAACTTGTTGCGGCTGCATAGTGATGCGCTTCTACAATTTGTTATTATTTCGCCATAGCCTACCCCATTCGTTACGAGAAGTCGCGACCAGAGCCAGCAAGGAACCCCCCAATGAAATATACCGACCTACGCGACTTTATTGCCTTTCTCGAAAAGCGCGGTGAACTGAAGCGCATTAGCGTTGAGGTTGACCCCAACCTTGAGATGACAGAAATTTGCGACCGCGTATTAAAAGCCGGTGGCCCCGCGCTACTGTTTGAAAACCCCAAAGGTTTTACCACGCCGGTACTGGCAAATTTATTTGGCACCCCCGAGCGCGTTGCTCTCGGCATGGGCCAGGAGAAGGTTGAAGCCCTGCGCGAAGTCGGCGAGTTACTCGCCTTTTTAAAGGAGCCCGAACCACCGAAGGGGATTAAAGACCTATGGGACAAGCGCGAATCCTTCAAGCCCGTTCTCAACATGCCGGTCAAAGTAACCAAAAAAGCGCCCTGTCAGCAGATTGTGCTCGAAGGCGATGCCGTTGACTTAAGCCAGCTACCGATTCAAACCTGCTGGCCGGAGGATGCTGGGCCGCTGATCACCTGGCCACTGGTGGTCACTCGCGGGCCTGAGAAGGAACGGCAAAACCTCGGCATTTACCGTATGCAGGTGATTGGCAAAAATCGTGTGATTATGCGCTGGCTAGCGCAGCGGGGTGGCGCACTGGACTTTCGTGAGTGGCAGGCCGCCCATCCCGGCGAGCCCTTCCCTATTTCTGTGGCGCTGGGTGCAGACCCCGCCACCATACTCGGCGCGGTAACACCGGTACCCGACTCACTGTCGGAATATGCCTTTGCCGGACTGCTACGCGGTGAGAAAACCGTCGTCACCCAATGTTTAGGCAGCGATCTGCAAGTCCCTGCCACCGCCGAGTTTATTCTTGAAGGCCATATCGCCCCCGACGATGAAGCCGACGAAGGCCCCTTTGGCGACCATACCGGCTATTACAACGAAGTTGAACGCTTCCCGGTAATGACCATTGACCGCATCACTCACCGCAAAGACCCCATCTACCACAGCACCTATACGGGCCGCCCACCCGATGAGCCCGCCATTCTCGGCGTTGCCCTTAACGAAGTTTTCGTGCCGCTGTTACAAAAACAGTTCCCCGAAATTGTCGACTTCTATCTACCACCGGAGGGCTGCTCCTACCGCTTCGCCGTCGTCACCATGAAAAAACAATACCCCGGCCACGCCAAGCGAGTCATGATGGGCGTATGGTCTTTTTTACGACAATTTATGTACACCAAATTTATTGTTGTCACCGACGAGGATGTCGATGCGCGCAATTGGCAGGATGTGATTTGGGCGATGACCACCCGCATGGACCCGGCGCGAGACACGGTGATGATAGAAAACACCCCCATCGACTATCTCGACTTCGCCTCGCCGGTCTCCGGCCTGGGTTCAAAAATGGGTTTTGATGCGACTAATAAATGGCCTGCAGAAACCCAGCGAGAGTGGGGCAAGCCCATTACGATGACAGATGAGGTGAAAAAACGAGTAGATACTATTTTGACGGGGCTAGATTTATAAGCCAAACGACAGGAGAGAGGCGATAAGCCCACAGCCAAACCCGACAACAGCCCCTCTAAATGATGGGCTGCTGGGTATTACAGTGTAATAAAGACGCGATGTGATGTTGTTAAATCGTAAGTAGTACTATTGTTGCCAGACTCGAAGCGAGCCACACTGCCACTGGTGGCGTCGCCATCGTCAAACTCATTGTCATAACGCTGGGCCACGTCACCGGGTATCCCCTCAGTCAAAACCTTGGTTTCTAACACGCCATTCGCCCAGTTACCCGTGGAAATAGAACTCACCATGCCTCCATAGGTATGGCTAGGTGGTGCATTAATGGTGGTATCACTCGGGTCACCAGCAATAATACCGGCATAGCGCAGGTGAGACCACACATTGCAGGACTCTTCCGTAGTGGTACATAAACCACCGTCAATACTGCCGTCGCCATTACCTGCTACGGCTTCGGCGTCCAGGGATGAAACATCAGCGATATCACCTGGCAAGCCCTGATAGCTATCTTGAAAGGTATAGAAGGCACCCCGATAACTCTCGACCTGTTTGACAAAGTTTTTATACTTGGCGTTTTCTATCAACACCTGCCCTTTGAGGGCACCACCGAGAATTAAACCAATAATGACCAGCACAATGGCAATTTCAACCAGGGTGAAACCCGATTGTTTTTTATGTACTACCGACAACTCGCGTCCCATAAACACACTCTATTTAGTATCTTTAACACCCAAAAAGTATAGTGCTGAACCCCTTTATTCTAGGTGAAAAATTCAAAAACACAGGGCATTAGGTAAAAAATCGAAAGGAGTCTATTTTGAAGGGCTGGGTTTATAAACCGTCTAAATGGGAAAGGCACAAATTTGTGCCTTTCCCTGGTAATAGTCCCTCATGAGAGGGGCTAACAACGCTTAAATTTTGATAATAATATCGTGCGTCGTGGTTAAATCATAAGTGTCATCATCGCCGCCTATGCGTGCCACACTGCCAGTGTTAGCATTGCCATCATCAAATTCATTATCGTAGCGCTGAGCAACATCACCGGGTATGGATTTGCTATAAATTTTGGTTGCCATAGTGTCGTTACCCCAGTCACCCGTCGCAATTGTGCTTACCACGCCACCATAGGTATGTGTCGGCGGTGCCGTGGCACCCGTTAGGCTCGGGTCGCCAGCAATGATGCCGGCATAGCGCAGGTGAGACCAGACTGTACAGGCCTCTTCATCATCTGTACCGCAGTCATCTCCATCAATAACACCATCACCGTCACCCGCTTCTGCGGATGCATCGAGAGCTGAAATATCCGAAATATCCCCCGCTAGACCCCCATAGGTGTCTTGAAAAGTAAAATAAGCGGCGCGATAACTTTCAACCTGTTTGACATAGTTCTTGTACTTGGCATTATCAATCAACACCTGCCCCTTGAGGACACCACCGAGAATTAAACCAATAATGACCAGCACAATGGCAATTTCAACCAGGGTGAAACCCGATTGTTTATTATGTATTACCGACAACTCGCGTCCCATAAACACACTCCATTTAATATCTTTAACACCAAAAAAGTATAGTGCTGAACCCCTTTATTCTAGGTGAAAAATTCAAAAACACAGGGCATTAGGTAAAAAATCGAAAGGAGTCTATTTTGAAGGGGCTGGGTTTATAACCGTCTAAGTGGAAAAGGCACAAATTTTGTGCCTTTTCCTGGTAATGAGTCCCTCATAAGAGGGTCTAACAAAGCTCAAATTTTGATAATAATATTGTGCGTCGTGGTTAAATCATAAGTGTCATCATCGCCGTTTCTGCGTGCCACACTGCCAGTGTTAGCATTGCCATCATCAAATTCATTGTCGTAGCGCTGAGCAACATCACCGGGTATGCCTTTGCTATAGATTTTGGTTCCCATAGTGTCGTTACCCCAGTCAACCGTGGTAATTGTGTTTACCTCACCACCATAGGTGTGTGTCGGCGGTGCCGTGGCCCCCGTAAAACTCGGGTCGCCGGCAATGATGCCTGCATAGCGCAAGTGAGACCACACCGTACAGGCCTCTTCATCATCTGTTCTACAGTCACTCCCTTCAATAACGCCATCACCATCACCCTCTTCTGCAGATGCGTCGAGACTAGTAATGTTTAACAGGTCTCCAGGCAAACCCCGATAGGTGTCCTGAAAGGTATAGAAAGCACCGCGATAACTTTCAACCTGTTTGACATAATTCTTGTACTTGGCATTGTCAATCAACACCTGTCCCTTGAGGACACCACCGAGAATTAAACCAATAATGACCAACACAATGGCAATTTCAACCAGGGTAAAACCCGACTGACGAGTCCTTTGTATTGTGGAAAAACGACCTTGCATAAGCACACTCCATTTACTATCAAGAATTACTATTTTTGGTGTAAACAGCCTTGTCCTTTTATTGACACGGCTATCGACCTCATGAAGGCGCACATTAAGCAATATTGTTTTTTGCTTCAATCCAGAGGCTCGAGGGTTTTTAACCGGTAGCACAAATTGCGGCTATTTCTTCTGCCCAACTTGACCCAGCTCACAACTTGGAAAGATTGAATGCAGCCACGCGGCCTTACTGCTCGCACGACCAAGGCAAGCGCTATAAAGATAAAACCAATATCACTGCTGTTACCTTCATCCTTTATGTTCATCAACCAAGGTGACCCGCAGCCACGGGCAAACGTTATTACGCGGCAGATCTGGCCGCCGAAGCCTTAGAATCCGGTAAAATCGAACGTATTATTCTCACCCGATCAGCCGTTGAAGTGGTGATGAACTGGGCTTGTTACCCGGTACTGTGGATTAAAAATTTGCCGTTTATATCGAAGCCTTTCGCGGTATATTAAATGAACGGCTCGGTGTAGGAGCGCTCAACGACTATATTTACCACCGCCGCATTGTCGCCGCACCTTTCACATTTATGCGCGGTAAAACCATTATTAAGCGCTACGAATCCCGAGCATTTGGCACGGGCTAATTCTCTCCCATCAATTCACCCCATTGTAAATCTTCTTCAAAGCAGTGAATTATCCCCTTATTTAATTTTCTAAAGAAATGCCTTCGTGTTTAAGCAACCAGCGCTTGGTATCCAGCCCTCCCGCAAAACCCGTCAATGAACCATTGCTGCCAATAATGCGATGGCAGGGAATAATAATAGGCATCGGGTTTTTATTATTCGCCATGCCCACCGCCCGCGCCGCTTTCGGTTTGCCCATCGCTGAGGCAATGTCGCCATAACTGGCCGTCGAGCCATAAGCTATTGTCTGCAGCTGTGCCCAGGTCTGTTTTTGAAAATCGCTGCCATTGATACTCAAGGGTAAATCAAACACTTTTAAGCGGCCCTCGAAATAGGCATTCAGTTGTTCGATAGCCAGCGCCAACCATTCCTCGCCTTTTTCACTTGCCGGCGCTGCGGCTGGCGACAACGATTCTGCTCTATTTGGAAAGCGTATTTCGCTGATCCCCTCTCTATCTGCCAGAATAGTCAGGCGGCCAATGGGGCTGTCCAGATACACCAATGAGATATCGGGCCTTACTTTTTGTCCTTTGATAGACACTGTATTAAGCCTGCTGTATCACTTCAACACGATCACCTACGGCGATATCACCACCGCTAATCACTCGGCAACAGGCACCGCCGCGCCAGTCCGGGGTGAGGGCTTTCATCAAACCCGATTGCGCTTCTTCCATGCGTGGGCAGGGATCTGTCTCGCGAGTAATTTGCAGGTGCAAGTCACCTATTTTAATCACATCACCCTCCGAGGCCGGGCTAAAGCGAATACCTTCAACCAGTAAATTGGCGCGTCGTGTCGTCCAGTGCAAATTAAGCTTGAGCTCATCGCAGGCACGCTGCCAATCTTCAAGGCTCAGCACGGTGACCTGTCGATTATGGGGGTGGCCCCGATAATCGTTCTCGACGCCACTTTTTGGGGAGACACTACTGAATTCGGTGATATGCATTTCGCCCTTCGACTTCAGTCGATAAGCAATACCTTTAAGAGTAGCCATGGAAATGTCTGCCTTGCGATTGATGATTAATAGCCTACATTTAACAAAACCCACAGGCCTGTGTCATCCTGTACGGCAGCCCTAACGATAAAAAACTCATCTCAGGTCAATATTATGAAAATTGATATTATTTCCGACGTGGTCTGCCCCTGGTGTTACATCGGCAAAAAGAATCTTGAAGCGGCGATGGCCCAACGCCCTGACATCGACTTTGAAGTGCAATGGTTTCCCTACCAGCTGCACCCCGAAGCACCTCTCGAGGGCTATAACTATATTGAAAGTATCGAGAAAAAATACGGTATGGCACGCATTCAAATGATGTTTGCACAGATCAGCCAGGCCGGCGACGCGGCCGGTATTCGTTTAAACCTCGAAGGTATTGAGCGTGGCGCCAATACTCTAAAAGCCCACCGGCTGCTCGACAGGGCTTTTCGTGAAGGCGGCTCAACACTACAAAATGTACTCAGTGAGGCCCTCTTTCAGGCCTACTTCTGTGACAACCGAGATATTGGTAACACCGAGGTACTCAGCGCCATCACCGCCGACATTGGCATGGATAAAAACAAAGTAAGCGCTTACTTAGCCAGTGACGATGGCATTGATGACGTCAAAGAGCTCATTAACTTCTCCCGACAACAGGGCATTAACGGCGTGCCTTCGTTCAGCCTTGAAGGCGAGTTTATCCTCAGTGGCGGGCAGGCAACAGAGGTGTTTCTCAGCACCATTGATCGCCTGGCCAGTCAACTGGATGCCGCAAAAGCGGCCACATAAATACCTAAAAGCCAAAACACTATTGATATAGGGCGAGTCATATTAGTTAATTGGCCAACCCTATGCCGAGGCGTTTAACAAGGCGATTTCAGGCAACGAGTTAATCACCATTCCCGAGGCGGGACATATGGTGATGGCCGAACAAACAGATGCCGTGATTGAGGCTATTGGCAAGTTCGCTTAGCGAACCATACGTCAAAACAAAAACCCGACTCCAATTAAAGGGCTCGGGTTTTTAATTGCCTGAACTTGCTGCTATTTAAGCTCTAATTGTTGGAGTTTTTCACGGGCTCTGGCCAATAGATCTTCACTACTCATTTGCACCAGCATTCGTCCCCGCCTGATATAAAGGTGGTTAATAAAGTTGCCACTCTGGGCCTCTACACTGGCTTGAAACTCGTCAATATATTGTTGCTTAAAGCCACTATTAAAGGTTGAAAAAAGAACTACCTTTTTATGAGCAAGATTATTGCTTTCAACAAACTGCCACACCGGCGGTGCCGGACTGTAACGCCATATTGGCGCGCCAATAAACAGTGTATCGTAAGCCGATAAATCCACTACCTCCGGGACAATCACTGCCCGCTTGCCCTGTGAATCGACTACAGCATTGAACAAACCTCGCGCGCCCATAAAATAATCATCGGCTTTAAGGGGCAGCAGTGGCGCCTGATAATACCGTGCTATTTCCTGCGCCAGTAATTCCGTATTGCCTGATCGTGAAAAATACACCACCAAGACTTTGCTATCACTCGGAGTTGCGATTTCCAGATTAACCGCCGCCGAAGACAGCGCGGGTATAATACTGATAAGGCCAAACAACAAACCCTGAACCCAGGTGGTATGTTTTGTCCTGGGCTTCGCCTGAACTTTCATCAGCTCAAGACAACGCATGTTTAACGGCTTTAAATCGAAGTCTGACATAGTCAGCGACCCAGCCCTCTTCCTCGCTGTGTAGATCAGCCGTCAGCCTTGCTTCTACCTCAGTAAAAAATAGCAATTTCTGCTGACTGTTTAATTTTTCTGTAATGCTGCTGGCAAAAATCTCAAGCCATTTAACCAGACCACTGTTAAGTGGTGTCGGGCGTGGAATTAATTCTATACTCTCAACAGTAAAACCTGCCTTTTCCAATAATGCACTGTAGGTATTAATGTCGGGAAAGTACCAGGGGTTATTGAACACACCAAAATCAGGGTTTTCCTTAAACACGGCGGAGATAACGTTTAACAGGGTTGCAATATTGCCGGAACCTCCCATTTCGGCGACAAAACGGCCATTATTTTTAAGCGCTTTATTAACACCACTAATTACTTTTTCTGGCTCAAGCATCCAGTGCAGGGCGGCGTTGCTAAACACTGCATCGAATTGACTGACGTAGTCCAACTTGTGGCCATTTAACTGCCGCGCCATAAGCCCGCGATTGTTAGCTGCCGCAACCATACTGGCACTAGCGTCAACACAAGTCAGCTGGCAGCCCTCTGACTGAAGGTATGCAGCGATTTCACCATCGCCACAGCCCAGGTCGAGAATCGCCTCGCCCTGCTGGGGCGCAAGCAGCGCCACCACATCTTTCGCCATCGATGAAACAAAGGCCGCATGCTGGCTGTATTCTGCCGCCTGCCATTGGTTTTCTGGCATCGCAATATCTTCCTTAAGCTTAATTTCTATTTAATTTTAGAAGCCCATATCGCCAGTTTATGGCGCATGGTTTTTTGCGAAATTGTCGCTTCTGGTATCGGCTGAATCACCTTGTCGTGCACCAGTAAGCGGTAAATATATTCGATCTTTGCATTGGCCGAGTCCGTTGCTTCGAATTCGACCACACCACGACTCTCGCCGTATTTAACGCCTTCGGCTATCGCTTTCTTAATCAGCTCTTTTTCGTTCTTTAATTTCTTCATAGGCATTCTCCGGTCATTATTTAACAGGGCCTGCGGTTCTAACTTGATACTAGGAAGGATAGTGTACAGCCAGCCAAATTGTTTCAACATCGGGGTCTGTCCAGCTTACCCGATGTTTTTTATGGGCTGCGATATTAATATAGCTCCCGGCACTGAGCCTAAGCTCACTTTCATTTTCAAAACTTATAATTGCCTCGCCTTTCAGTACGATCACCCATTCGTTCTTCGGCTGATCGTACCAGCCAGAAGCAGGACTGGTGTGACCTTTGGAAACTATTCGCTCTATGCAGACGCCTTTACTTTCAACGAGTTTTTCCACCCGCTCCTGATCTAAACACTGGGGTATTGCTGCAAATATATTATTGTCTGGCATTACATCTCCCTGACTACTTCTATAAAAGCTGTTCGCGGCTCACCGATAAAATAGCGCGCCTCGCCAAAACCATAATCGGCGCGCTCAGCATGATCAACATCAGACATATTATTAATTCGTAACGATCCGCGTGTAAGAAAATTCGAGGCCCGCAACGGGTTGATGTATAGCCGCACCTACGACGCCCAAGGCTACAGTCCACTCGAGCAAATCAACAGTAAGAACGTTAGCACTTAAAACCCCTTAGATCTTTTCAACAAGTATACGGGAGGCACCGCCGGCGCTTAACGACGGCTATATGTTTGTCACAACGCCCCACCATCATCTGCTCGCCATCGATGCTCGCAACGGCCAAACGGCACAAAGACTGGATGGACTAAAAGGTAAGCTTATTAAGAGGCCATTCCACGTTTTTAATCAGAGGGATAGGAGATGGACTACTATTCATTCATTCATTGCGCAGAGCTATCGCGAAAAAATTCCAGCTAATAACTCAAATAGTACGGAGAAAAACATGGACAAATCCATCCTGGAAGCAGACTACGTCATCATTGGCGCAGGCGCACCCTCCATGGCCATTGCCGATACCCTGCTAAATGAAAGTAACAGCACCGTGATTATGGTGGATCGGCGCCACAAACCGGGCGGCCACTGGAATGACAGCTACCCCTTTGTTCGCTTACATGGGCCGTCTTTAATGTATGGCGTAAATTCAAGACCCTTGGGCGAAGACCGGATTGACAGCATCGGCCTCAATAAAGGATTAATGGAATTGGCCAGCGGCAGCGAGATCTGCGCCTATTTTGACGATGTTATGCGCCATATTTTCCAGCCAACCGGCAGGTTCACCTATCTGCCTATGCATGACTATCTTGAGTCTGGCGAGTCGGTTTCCCTGGTCAATGGGGAAAAAGTTAGCATCAAGGCCAAAAAGAAAACTTTCCACGTGATGATCGGCGGTGACATTCCCGCTTGCACCCCACCTTCGTTTAAGGTCGATGAAAATACCACTTGTATACCGCCTAATGGCCTTGTCAATCTGCCGGGCGTTCCCGAGTGTTTTACGATAATTGGTGGCGGTAAAACGGCGGTGGATGCCATCGTCTGGCTGCTTGAACGCGGTGCCAATCCCGAATCCATCACCTGGGTTCGACCCCGGGATTCATGGTTTGTCAATCGTAGAGGGCTTCAATTTCACGAGGCCTTTTTTGAACAGTCAGTCGGCTGGCTGGCTGGTTGCCGATATGGAAGCGGCTGCCTCGGCAAAGACGGTAGACGATATTTTTCTCCGGCTAGAACAAGCCGGTTACATGTCGAGGATAGATAACGCGGTAATGCCCAGCATGTTTCGCTGCGCCATCGTCAGCGACGCCGAGCTGGCACAGCTCAAACGCGTGAACAAAGTCATCCGCATGGGCCATGTGCATTCCGTACATCACGGTAAAGCCATTATGGAAGGCGGTGTGCTGGATTTGCCGGAGGATACGCTATTTATTAATTGCAGTGCCGATGGCATTCCACGTCAAGAAGGGGGCGCTATTTTTCAGGGCGCTCAAATTTCTCCGAAAATGATTCGGTTCTGCCAGCCCTGTTACAGCGGAGCTTTTATCGCAAAAACTGAACTTATGCTGGCTTGCGACGAGAAAAAGAACGCCCTTTGTCAGCCTGTATACATGCCCAACGAGCCTATTCATTGGCTGACACAGCAAATCACCACGGTGCAGAACAATGCAGCTTGCAATCAATATCCGTGGACCGAAACCTGGAATGCCGAATCACGACTGGAGCCAATTTCCACGCTCTTCGCTAGTGCTCACGAAAGTGGTGATCCCGATAAATTAGCATTGCTGGATCGTTTGCATCAAAGCGTCCCCCCGGCTATGGAGAACATGGAGAAGCTGTTGGCTGATAATGCCCATTAACCACACGGCCGCCAGAAGCGAGCAAGGAATTTAGCGCGCTTTTTGTGCGGCCAATTTCAGCGGCCCTTGATCCAGGCACCGCACGATTGAGGCCATGAAAGAAGCCCCGTTACTCCGTAATAAAGCCAGTAAGTTAGAGCACCGGTGTGTACGGATTTAGCTTTAACCGAACGTTGATAAAACCGGCTTTATATATCCAATTTGTAAACCAGGCTCGCGTCCGTCGTCCAATGACTATCTTTGCGCTTTGATTTAAATTTCATGTAGAGGCTATGCTTAATATTCCTAAACTTGCCAAAGGCTACGCCAACATCAAAGCGATTAATATTGTATTCATGCTGTCGCTGGTCGTAATAGAACTCATTACTGAAAAAGGGGCTTAGCCTGCCAAATAATTTACGCCTAGCCTTTACTTTAAATCGCAAGCGGTAGCGGTAAGATTGCTCTTTACTTTCTCGCCAGCGCGACTCCAGCCGACCTCTGATCGCCAAACCAAAGAAATTTAATGGCATTGGCTCAATATTCGCTATTAATTTTTCAGCCTGCAGATAGAGCCTTTCTTCGCGCAACCAGTGGTGCTCATCCGGTTTATTATCAATAGCTCTAAAATGCGCCGCAAATCGCCAACTTTCCAGGGTCTGTATTTGCGCACCCATGTCAAAATGACGATATACCATGCCATCACCATCTGTTTTAAAACGCAGTTCAGCGGAGCTACTCAGCACCCCGCTTATCGGCCGCTTTAATTTTATCTTTCCCTCATAATTGAGTGCGCTGACACCGTGCGCTGTCGCAACAAGAAAAGTTGTCAACGCAATATTCCATGTTGCTTTTCGACGAGTGTTAATTGCCGCCCGCCACCATCTTTTGCCGTTGTTTCTTGGCACTTTTAAGAGCTAGTGTTTTTAAAAACAGGTACAAACCTGTCAACCACAGGCCCAGTAAAATAAGGGCTGTCGGGAGAAACACGCCAAGCTTAACCTTATCGTGAAAAAATGTGCCATCGTGTATCGTTTCAATAAAATCAGAGCGCCGATATGACACTTGCAAGACCTTTAAAGTACTGTGATCAATCTGGATTTCCCATTGATTATTAGCGCGCACTTTAACAAGGCCCTTACTCGGCCTAACGTCCAGCTTATCGATATCTTGCCAACTTTTTATTCCCGCTTTTTCGACGCGCATTGCCACTTTCAATATCTCATCAAAACTAACACTGGGCACCTTTTCTACACCGCGAGCAGTGGCTGGCTGGATCCAACTAAATTCTTTTTTTAGCAGTAGCAATGTACCCGTAACAAGAATGATCAACAGGGGGATGGCGCAAACAGCAGAACCCCAATAATGGCTCTGTCGATTTAATTTATTCCAATTAATATTCATCAATTTAACTTTCTACGTTTTTTGAAAACTGGACTGCACTAAAACCTGAGCGGCTTTTCAAGACATGAAAAAACAAGGTAAAGGGCAGTGAAAACCCAACCAGAAGATGGGTATATTCAACAATATCGCGCATCTCATCCTGGGCAATATAATAAAGTAAGTACGCGCTAATCATTAGCAATGCGTTGCTAGCGACAATGGCGATGCCGCTTTTTTTGTGTCTCTCATTTGTCCAGGCGTGTTGCACATGAGCGCCCAGTACATAGCCAAATGTCAGCATCATCAAGAACGCTGCAGCCCCGTGTAGTTGTAGCGAGGGAAACTGCCAGGAATGCTTTAGTGGACCAAATTCGCCAGCGGCCACAAACCATGTTTTAAGCACAAAAAAACTAATTCCACTGCACCACGCAGTCGCATACAGGGCGTATAACCCTTTCCTAAGCCAGGTGGGCATAGTGTCTTCAACCCTGTCAAAATAAATTATTTACCGTTCCGTCTTGCGCGATAAGTACGGCACTTGCCTGCATTGATTTAACAACTTCGACTGCATTTTCTGCCAGCAGCACCACCTTCGTTAGAGCATCGGCCACGACACAACTCGGTGCAAATACCGAGATACTGCGATCATTGTTTACCGCCTGCTTTGTTTGCGGGTCAATAATTGCACTCTCACCCTTAGCGAAATAATAATTTGCCGTGGTCGCCAGCGCCGCATCTTGCATTGGTAGACTTGCTGTAGCACTTCCGCCACCGCAGGGAGTTTTGACGGCCACCCTTTGGCCCTGCCATTGCTTCATTCTCAGATCCCCACCCGCATTAATCATCACGTCATCGACCTGGTTACTAATCACTGCAAAGGCTTTATCCACCGCATAGCCTTTCGCAAGCCCCCCCAGATCGAGCAGCATCGGTTGCGCGAAGCTCAGTCGATTCCCGACGAGGCAGATGTCCCGCCAACTCGAGCCCTCATTGCGGGCCTGCTCAACATCGGGCAGCAGCCCTTTCTTTATCAGTTCGGGTGCGATAGAGAGATCATAGCGTCCCCCGCTAAGTGCACTGATTGTTAACGCCGTTTTGAGTACAGTCGCCATGTCGTCCGATATTTCACAGCCCCCTCTGGCCGCCTCCCTATTGATATAGGCGAGTTCGCTGTCGGGATCATGAAAACTCATTAGCCTTTCTATCTTGGTAATTTCAGCAAAAACCCTGTGGCTCATATCCAGCAGCGTATCGGCATCGATATCTGCCATTAAACGGACACTGACATACGTGCCAAGTAGGGGCTTGCAACGCTTAATAGATTGGATATGAAGTACCAGGGCTGTCGGCTAAATGTGCCTTAGCACCTGGTCCCAGGTATGCGTCCAACGGTTAACCCCATCGGTAATATGGCGACAGGACAGGGTGGCACCGGATATGTTTTTAATTTGCTTATCCAGCTGCAAATATTCTTCATTGCCTCGACCCAAAAATTGCGCCAACCACTTTGGGTGCTTTACCTCATCGCCGTAGGTTTCTCGATAGGTGAGGACTTCTATACCCTTCACTTTACCGGCCGTATCCAGGGCCACCGCCATATCAATCATTTCGTGCTTGCCAACCACCTGGTCGATAATGAACCAGCCGCCGTCTGCGGTTTTCCATGCCTTGAGGCGACTGCGGTTAACCCGCACATTCGAGGCCCTGGCGATGGCTTTCATCTGCGCCTTACTCAGTACCACATCTGTCGGCACCATGGACACGTCTGCCCACAGTGCCTGTCTGGCCTGCTCTACCGTCAGAAAGGTCTCCGCATAGAGTGGCGCAAGCGGAGCCTGCACCATCCCCAGCAGCACGGCGACCTTTGCCAAAGACCCGGCTTTCAACATTTAATACTCATAGCCATAGACCAAGCCAACGTGGTATTGCTCGTGCTCATCCCAGTTTTTGCTGCTTTCAACAAAGGCATGCTCGGAGCCACCGCCCTGAACCTGAAACAAGATACCGGCGGTCAACCACCAATTTTTTTCCGCAAAGTGGTAGGTGGGGCCAATATATTCACCGTACTGGTGACGTGTACCCACTCTAAAGTTCGTTAAGTCAAACTCTGAAGGCTGTAAGCCGGGGTCATCGTATTCGCCCGTCTCGGTATTAAAGGGGCTGAGGTGATCTTGCTGACGACGGTATTCAATACCGATGAAATGTTTCGGCGCAACGCGATAAGCCAAACCGGCGCTGATATCAAAGGAGATCTCTTCCTCCAGTACGCCGGGTGATTTGCGACGTTCAAACTCGGTCTTAACATTGACCGCCAGCGTTAGCTTGTCGTCGATCCAGTTTTTCTGAAAAAACACCGTGGTGCTGTAAGAATTCTGGCTGATATCGGCGCCATCCAAACGATACTGCTCCCGTCGTTCATAGCCCAGGCCCAGAGACAGCCCCGCCCAATCTTTGTAGGGACTATACAGATTGTACTTGAGGGCAACTTCAAAACCCCCGTACTGGGTGTCCTTAAAACGTCCACCCTCGCCACCTTGCGTATCAAAAACCGGCTGTAAATCAGGGTCATTGACGGAATAGTCATGGTGAAAAATTAATATTTCCATGCCAATCGTCAACTTATCGGTAACGCCGTATTCTATCTCCGGGCGTATATCGTGAAATTCATAATCCCCCGAATGCTTGCCGACGCGAATCGTATCGCTAAGCTTAAATTCGAAACTACCCTTGGGGCGCGTATCCGTGCCCTTGGTGTAAACCCAGAGGTTTTCTTCTGCCATTGCCGGCCCCGCAACAAGGCTTGCTGCCAGCACAGCCTGCGCCAATCTATTTACTCTCATGTTTTTCCTTCAATTTAGACAAATACCTCAGCTCCTCGTATTGATAGGGCTGCCTGCATAGGCAGGCAAACCTCACCCCTCACCAGAAGATGCGAATACGAATGATAATGATAATGACTACCATTATCAAGCTGGGCCATTTATTTGCCTGCCACTCACTGTCCTCACTACCGTGTCTATTTCGAAGACGCGCCCGCACATTGCTTTTCTCAGTCGCCGCCCAGGTGTCAACCTCCACAAAAATAAGCCCAACTTTTATAGTCAGGCTGCGTCGTGATGTTCTGTGCAGTGCTGCAATATTTCAATGGAAGCCATGCACTATTGTTCAACACCCCAATATTGTTCGGTGTCATAAATGCCAATTAACCAGCAACATAAACAACGCAATACCCGTATTTTCCTCGCCATCTTTGGTGCCTTGTTTTTATTGCCGGGCTTGGGGCTTCTCGTCTTTGAGGCCATCCCCAATTTTTCCCGTCTGTTTTCAACACCCAGTATCAGTGGCGATGACTTTGAATCCATCGTCGCGGCGGGGGTTATTGGCCTACTCTTTAGTCTTGCCGGTGGCGGCGCTGTGTATTGGGGCCTTAAGAAGCCCAGTGACGACCCAGAACTGCTCGACAGTGATACGCCCTGGTTGGGACAAAAGAAGTGGGCATCTGCGACCATCAAGGATAGCTTCATCTTAAGCGGCGGGCTTATCTGGGGCTTTGCACTTTTCTGGAATCTTATTAGCGCACCTGCGCTATTTACCTTTTCCGATGAGCTTGGTAAAGGTAATCAGCTGATATGGTTTGTCCTACTCTTCCCCCTCGTCGGTTTATTTCTTATTGGCGCGGCCATTCATAAAACCCTGGATTGGCGACGCTTTGGCCAGATGACGGTCACACTTGAACCCTACCCCGGTGCCATCGGTGGCGATGTCGCGGGCAACATTCACCTCACGACACCCCTGCCGGCGGGCACCCCCGTTAAAGTGTCCCTCGACTGTGTGCGGCACTATAGCCACGGTAAAAATTCCAGCCAAAACATTGTTTGGCAGTACAATGACCTGTTCGAACCCCTGCAAAGTAGCCGTTCAACCAGCGTACAATTTTTATTTGAAGTCCCGACAAATCTACCCGCGTCCAGTCCCGCTGATAACAACTATCATGCCTGGACTCTGAGTGTTCGCGCAGAGCTGCCCGGTGTCGACCTGGTGCGTCAGGTAGAGCTTCCGGTATTCCCAACGGCAGAAAAGGCCGACTCGTCTTTTCGCCTCAATATTAAATCATTAAGCAAGCACTCAGAATCTGTTGATTCTCTTTTCGGTACTAATACAGGACAGGAACAGGCCATCATCGGCGACCATAAAACGAAAGGCTTTGGCACCGGGGTTTTTATCGGCCTGGTATTTACAGCAGTGGGTATCGCTCTGATCTATTTTATTGGCCTCCAGCAAAAAGAGACATTCCTTATCGGCTTTGGCTCCCTATTCAGCTTTATTGGCTTCGCTATATTTTCTTTCAGTATTGTTGGCCGTTTT
>Ga0105358_10000793_pt1 | contig 16377 bp, 12 predicted proteins | sample GOMGulsemesocosm_5_FD_83509 | JGI IMG/M metagenome (GOLD analysis project Ga0105358, IMG submission 83509) | Methane-oxidizing microbial communities from mesocosms in the Gulf of Mexico - GOM15C Gulf of Mexico | ecosystem: Environmental > Aquatic > Marine > Cold seeps | place: Gulf of Mexico... | reverse complement strand
GGTACAGTTTATCGGGGTCGCCGCCACGTTTGTTTATACGGCTGTTGTTTCTTACATTTTGCTAAAAATTGTCGGATGGTTAACTGACGGAATTCGTGTCGATGAAGAAAGCGAAGTAGAGGGCTTGGATATCGTTTTGCACGAGGAAGTGGGCTATAAGCTTTAACTTTACGGCTGTCTCTAAATTTGGTGCTGTATTTTCGAAATGATTCAAGAGTAAAAAACTCCAAGCTTTGATGCCTCAAGGCTTGGAGTTTTTTAATGCAAAGCTTCGATTTTTTAATGCAAAGCTTCGATTTTTTAATGCAAAGCTTCGATTTTTTAATGCAAAGCTTCGATTATTTAATGACAGGCTTGGATTTTTTAATGTCGTGTCGTCAGTCGCCAGTGCGTCGGCCAAATTTAAAGGTTTGGTTTTTAGATCTACACTTGGCCTTTATCCACATCTCTTCGCCTTGATTATCTAAGACCTTAAAGCAGTTTCCCGCCCCATCACTGACGAATGTATCATTATATATCGATACGTAATTTCCCTGGTCGACCACCGATCTGCGGCTGTTCAGCTTTTCAATATAGGGGCTGTTAAGTCTTTTTCTAAGTTTTTGATCGAAGACATCGCTGTGTTTGTTTTCTCCTTGTTCGGTGTCGACATAGCCTGGCCATTCATCTGGGATGACCATGTTTAGTTCGACCTTTCCCTTGGCGATGGTTTTTGTGGCAGGCTTTGCGGTAATGTTTGTGCTTTGTATTTTAGTTTGAGGGGCTGGACTTGGCTGTAGTTGAGTTATGGGCTTTAAGGTCTTGGTGGTTTTTAAGGTGTCGTTGGCCTTTAAAGTGGCCTCGGATTTGAGTTTGGCTTGCTTAATTTTTAACTTCAAAACTGTGTTGTGCCCAGGCTCAGGAGCTAGGTTTGATTTGAAAGGAGGCCTTGTTGCCGCGACTGCGGTGGCCATTATTACGCAGAGCAACGCGGTAAAAAATGTACCGTCGTTATGCGTGAAAGGGTATGGGCTTGGTTGTTCTGAGTTAAAATTTTGCCGGCCGAGTAAATCGCTTTGACTCAACTTAAGCTGAGCGCTGTGCATTTCATCAGGCGTAAAAATTATAGATCGACCTTCCATTGAGAGTCACTAGAGTAGGGTATTTGCCATCTGTCCCTGTGATATTAGGCTCTGTTTGGAAACTTTATATCAGTAGCTAGAGATCATTTGGGGTCTCCTTATGGACTGGGATAAGAGCATTTAGTTCCATTATGTAGTTCCACGACTTAATCCAATTCTTTAGTTCTAGTTTCAGGTTTACTGTGCCAGTTCGTGGTGCCTAGGGGGGATGATTAAATGCAAGGGGTGATCTCGGAGCCCAAATCATTACAGAGCTGACTGTAGGCCTGATATTGGCTCAGAAAGATCTTGCCACTGAGATTTTCTAGAAAATGAGATTGCTTTAACTGATCCATTACTGGACCTTTGACCTCAGATAAATGAAAGCTAACGCCAGCATTTGCCAGCCGTTCGTTCAGCGACTCAAGGCCTTCGAGGGCAGAAAAATCAATACTGTTTATAGCCGAGCACATCAGCACCACATGTTTTATAGCCGGGGTGTTAATGGCGTGGTTATACAAGCGATTTTCTAAAAACCGAGTGTTGGCAAAATAAAGGCTTTCGTCGATCCGAGCGCAATAGACTTCTTCTGAACTAATCACGTTATGACGATCTTTATTGCGAAAATGCTGAGTGCCGGGAACTAAACCTATTTCAGCAATGTGTGGTCGTGAGGTTTTCCACAAATGCAGAGCCAAAGATATTACCACGCCAGTGACGATACCAGCCTCCACCCCCACAAATAAAACCAGTGCCATGGTGGCCGCCATGGCCGTAAAGTCGATTTTGCTGAAGCGCCAGGTTTCTGAAATGGAGCCAAAGTCTAATAGCGAGGCAACCGCAATTATTATTGTTGCCGCTAATGTGGCATGGGGTAAGTAAAAGAATAGAGGCGTTAAAAAGAGTGCTGCCGCGGCGATGCCGATTGCCGTAAAAACACCCGCCATAGGGCTTACTGCTCCGGCCTCGTAATTCACAACAGAGCGCGCAAAGCCTCCCGTTACCGGGTAGCCCCCAGATATTGAGGCTGCCATATTGGCCGCGCCGAGACCGAGTAATTCATGGTTTGGATCAATTTGCTGGCGTCGCTTGGCGCCAAGGGATTGAGCAACCGAGACCGACTCAACAAAGCCAATAAGGCTAATGATTAAGGCGGCAGGAAGCAGTGCTGTAATCAATGATACGTCTAATACGGGCAGGGCGAAGCTTGGCAAACCCTGCGGTATATTACCTGCAATGGCCAAGCCTGATTTCGCTAATTCGAAAACCTTAACGGCCAAAATTGATAATGCCACGGCGAAAACCGGGCCGGCTTTACTCAAGAGCTCAACCCAAAATACTGCTAAGCCTAAACGCTGCAGTAAAGGCTTTAACCAGAGGCGAGCCGAAATCAGTAGAGATAAACTTAATGTCCCTATCGTCAATGCAGCGATGTTAAATTGAGCGACATTGTTGAATAAATCGTGGCCCAGGTCGATTATATTATGCCCGGTCATTGGAATGCCTAAAATGTGCTTGAATTGGGTGATCGCAATTAATATCCCTGAAGCATTTATAAAGCCCGACATCACTGGGTGCGATAACAAGCTGGCAATCCAACCTAGGCGTAGGGCGCCCATGGCAAATAGAATAAAGCCACTGAGGGCTGCCAGTAAAATAGCGGCACTGATGTAGTCATAGCTGCCAGCTTCGGCAATTTGACTAATGCTGCTGGCCGTTAGCAGCGAGACGATAGCCACGGGGCCTACCGCTAGCACTCTACTGGACCCAAACAGCGCGTAAGCCACTAGTGGCAGTATGGATGCGTAAAGCCCCATCTGTGCAGGTAAGCCCGCGAGCATGGCGTAGGCGAGGCTTTGTGGGATTAATAATATCGTGACAATTATGGCGGCCAAGCCATCGCTACTGGCGAGTTGTCCATTGTAAGTTCTCAGCCATGCTAAAGCGGGCAGCTGCAGGCATGACTTTTTGAGGCTGCTCAAAACCTTCATCATCGATGGTAACCTAAAGGAGGTTCATGGGGATTTTGAGGTAATGGCAGCCGTTGCTCTCAGCGGGTGGTAAATGCCCAGCTCGCATATTGATTTGCACCGATGGCAGAATCAATTTTGGCATGCTCAAGGTTGCATCTCGTTGTTCTCGCATGGCGACAAAATCTGCTTCGTTGACATTATCGATGTGGATGTTTTGCTGTTGCTTGGCGATGGTGGTTTCCCAGCAAAAATCCTCACGCCCCTCTGGGAGGTAATCGTGGCAAAGATAAACTTTGGTTTCTGAGGGTAACTGTAAGAGCTTATGAATAGACTGGTGCAGCACGGCGGCGTCTCCACCGGGGAAGTCACAACGAGCTGTGCCGTAGTCGGGCATAAATAGCGTGTCGCCGACAAAGAGGCAGTCGCCAATGCGGTAGCTAACACAAGCTGGTGTGTGCCCTGGTGTGTGGATCACGCTGCAATCAAGTTGACCTATGGAAAAGGCTTCTTGATCTGCGAACAAGTGATCGAACTGGCTACCATCCGATCGGAATTGCGATTCACAGTTGAATATCCCTGAAAAGCTCTTTTGAACCGCGCGGATATGTTCGCCTATGGCTATTTGCCCCCCAAGTTTAGATTGAAGATAGGGTGCTGCAGAGAGGTGATCCGCGTGAACATGGGTTTCGAGGTGCCAGTCTACGGTTAGGCCCTTCTCTTGTACGGCTGTGAGTAGGGGGGCTGCGCTTTGCTCGTCTGTGCGGCTGCTCGCCGCGTCATAACCCATCACCGAGTCAATAATTGCGCAATGCTTACTCTGGGGGTCGATAACTAAATAGCTAACCGTGTTGGTATTTACGTCAAAGAACGCCTCAACGGTAGGGGTGCAAGAAAGCTGTTTCATTATTACCTCAGGTGGCTAGTGCAATGTAATTGGCTAGGGTAGGCCTAGACAGGTGCAGTGTCAATAAAGTTATAAGCTTATTCTTTTGGGGTATATAGCCTGTTTGTGAAAATTTATAAGATTCGAAACTGGGGCTTGGCAAGTTAAGGGCAGGTAGCTGTATTATTCTCTACTAGCTTGGTGGTAGCTATTAGCCATAGGCGATGGGCGCATTGATTCCTGCATGCAGGAAAGGTTGAGTTTGGATGCCTAAAGTTTACTGATATTGTTTTGTTATCCACTCAAAATAGTCTTGTCCGGTGTAGGGTTGTTACAAATTTACAGAAGCCTAGCGCTTACCAGTTTTTGTTTGTTCGGGATAATGTAATCGACAATGCTGCCGATACTAAGATTTATAAGAGGTTGAATTGATAGCCTTTATAGAGAATACTTCTGTAATATAATCATTCGGTATAATAATAAAACGCTGCAAAATGTTGGCGAACCTGTTTATTTTTTTCTAGAGTTATGTGATGAAGAAAATTTTAGTTATTGAAGATAGCCATACTGCCATAAAGGTTATACGGCGCATTATCAACCTTGAATCAGAGTTCACTGGTTTGTACGCCACTAATTTTGCCGAAGCAAAAAAAATTGTCGATGATAATAGCGGTGAAATTTTCGCGGCCTTAGCGGATATGAACTTGCCTGACGCTCCAAATGGTGAGGTGGTAGATTTTGTATTGTCAAAAGATATCCCTACCGTGGTGCTTACCGGCAGTGCCGATAATGAAAAGCGCGCTGACTTATTTAGTAAAGGCATTGTTGATTATGTGAATAAGGAAGGCATATTTTCCTATCGTTATGCCGTGCGTTTAGTCGATCGAATTTGGCGAAACCAAAGCGTTAAGGTTCTTGTTGTTGACGATTCCGATACCTCTCGCCGCTATGTTGCTTTATTACTTAAACTGTATCGCTTCGATGTGATGACGGCTATCGATGGTCCCGAAGCAATCGATATTGTTTTGGCCAACCCTGATATTAAAATGTTAATTACCGATTACAATATGCCGGGTATGAATGGCGTAGAGTTAATTCAGGCATTACGCAATAAACATGAAAAGACAGATTTGGTGATTATTGGTTTGTCGGGAGAAGGGCAGCTCTCTGCGAAATTTATTAAAAATGGTGCCAGTGACTTCCTGAGCAAGCCTTTTAATCGTGAAGAATTCCAGTGCCGAGTGATGCACAATATCGAAGCATTCGAACATGTTGAGCAAATTCGTAATACCGCCAATAGAGATTATTTAACCGGAGCCTACAATCGGCGCTACTTTTTTGTTAACGCCGAACAGATATACAAAACAGCGAAGGCCGAACAGCAAAACCTTGCGGTAGCCGTCTTGGATATTGATTTTTTTAAGCGCGTTAACGATAACTATGGGCATGATGTTGGCGATGGTGTGCTTAAGTATTTCTCAAAAATACTTTCTCAAGCCTTCGGGCAGTTTCTAGTGGCACGTGCGGGGGGAGAAGAGTTCTTTGTGTTGATGCCAGGTTTATCGAATGCACAAGCCTGTGCCTTGGTCGATGTGGTTCGCAAAGGTATTGCTGCAGAGGCTGTTGAAGTCGGTAGTGAAACCTTGCCGATAACTTTTAGTGCTGGAGTTTCAAATGAATATGGCGGTAGTCTAGATGAGCAGATAAAAATCGCTGATACATTGTTGTATGCCGCTAAAGAAGCCGGCAGGAACTGCGTAGTGGGCGATCCTATTGCCGACTCTTCGCTGGCAATGGAATCTCAGTCATCTAGTTTGTAAGGTCTAGTTTGTAGTTTGTAGGGTGTAGTTTGTAGGGTGTGGCTTTGAGGCTGATTCTGATTTATCTCTTCGCCACAGGTATAAATTTTATCCCCATGGCCTATCAACACACGCTGTATTTTGGAGAGAACTTAGCATTAGTTTGAGCTAGTTCTTTCCAAGGCTTAAAATATTATTGGCATCTATTTCATAATCTCTCAGCTGCCCTTGGCGATCTTCGAACTTCAGGTGATAAGCACACAGCTGTAGGTCGATATCTCCTTCTGCCGCATTGCCATGTAACCTGTCTCCAACGACAGGGTAGCCCAAGTTTGAAGCATGAACTCGAATTTGGTGTTTTCTACCGCTTGATATTCTCACGTCCAGTAAGCTGCGGTTTCCCGATAAATTTTCAACTTTTTGGAAATAACTGCTTGCAGCTTTGCCGTCAATGGCAAGCTCCGTATGCTGCTCTCCCTCTGGGAAACACCCTTCAACAATGATCCGGTAATGCTTGGCTATAAGATGCTCAGAAAATGCCTTGCTCAAGTGGCGCGCCCCCGCTTTATTATGGGCGACTAAAATAAGGCCTTGAGCGGCTCTATCTAAACGATGAACGATTGATGCAGGGCGGTCTAGTTGCAGTTCAGCCTGACGAATGAGCGCAGTATGATCACCCCAGCGGCTACCCTGGGAGCGCATGCCATAGGGTTTGTTCCAAACGCTAAACTCTTTCGCGTCTTCAATTAAACAAAGCGGTAGGGCTGATTGCTTTAATACTTCAGGGTCATAGTAGAAGTGCAGCTGCTCAAAACGTAGGCAGTTAGCTGGGTCTCGCCGAAGAGGCCTGACGGTTTTGCCTATTTGTGACCACACGGCCCCCTTAGTCATCGCTTGCTTTAGCTGCTGGCGTGAAAGCTCACTGGCATGCTGCAAGATATCGAGGACACTTGATTCTCGATTATTATCGTCGATGGGGATATGGTATTGGCGGCTAGGCATCAATGTGAGCTCCGAGCTATTGATTCTTAATGGGCGTCGAACATTTGAATCATATAGCCGCTGTCTTTTGCTTCGGCGAGGGCTTTATCATTTGCTAGCATTTTCGAAGTGATTTTTTTGTGTGGAATTAGCTTGCGCTTTTCAATGTGAATTTCTTTGAAACCTTCTTTAAATAACAATATCTGGCATAACTTTTCAGCCCCATACATGTCTTTGAAATCAACGTAGACAATAAACGGGATTTTGCTGCCGGCTTTAAAACCTGGGAGCTCTTTTTCTGATGAAGCTGTCGCGGAAAAAATGTACATAAGTAATTCGATTTCACTGTGGTTTAAGTTTAACCGCATGTTTTAAGTTCATGCGACTAAGTACGATTTGTTTCAATAAGAACCTTCGTAAAGCGATATATAAGCCAGTAAGTTAATTGCTGGCTTATATATCGAAGCATATTAAGAAAGTAATCTATTTTAGGTTGTTAGCGCGATTCGGATAGCATCAAGCTGTAGCTGAGCACCACCTAAGGCCTCAGTTAGATGGGCTTTTAAATCAACGAGGTGATCAATCTCTTGCTGACGGATATTCGGGTTTACATCGGCCAGAGCCTGTAAGCGTTCTATCTCAGCACCAAGGCTCTCGTTGGCTAAACTAGCTGCGGCACTACGCTGTAGCTCTTGCTCAGGAGCGGCAAGCGTTTCGGCGCTTTTGATCAATCCGGTGATGGCTTCTCGCCCTTGCTTGGCTATCTCTTGGGCTGTACGTTTAGGGATCTTTTGCCCTAGCTTTTTAAAGTGCTCAGCCTGAATGATATTGGTGAAGTTTTTATCATTGGTGTCAACGACAATTCTTATCGGCTTAACGGGTAGGTAACGGCTGATCTGCAAACCTTTTGGTGCCGGGCAATTCATGGTGAATATTGCTTCAAGTAATAGGTTGCCGGGTTTCAATGGCGGTAATTTAATACTGCAAATACAGGTGTTGCCTTTTTCCCCTGTGCGGATCATATCCATGGCGCCGGTCACCATCGGGTGTTCCCAGCTCAAAAATTGCATGTCATCACGATGTAGGGCTTTTTCTCGGCTTACGGTGGCCGTAAAGCCTTCTTCTGGCAAGTTAGGGAAGTGGCCCTCGCGCATATGGTCCCCGGGACGGATGATCAACGCCGCTTCACTGTGGGACTCGCTGTCAACACCATAACTGTCAAATACCGCTTCTAGATAATCCAGCAACTCGCCATCGTTTTCGTGATTTTGAATGTTTTCAACAAGTTCTTGAGATCTTGTTTTGTCGTAGCTGCTCAACTCTAATAAATGATTTCGGCCATTGGCGAGTTCCTTATTAATAGCAATGCAAGCTTCTGCGGTGTTGCTAATTAGGTCGTCGAATGCGCCGGAGTCAGGTTTTTGCAGAACACTGTTCAGCTCGTCCTTAAATTGTGCTCGAAGTATATGAGCCGCAGGGCAGGCGTGCTCGAAGGCGTCGAGGCCGCGATGGTACCAGTTCAGCAGAACTTCCTGGGCGCTGGACTTGTAATAGGGCACGTGGATATTAACCGTGTTCACTTGGCCAATCCGGTCAAGTCGACCGATACGCTGTTCTAACAAGTCAGGGTTTGGTGGTAAGTCGAATAATATTAAATGGCGGGCGAACTGGAAGTTTCGACCTTCACTACCAATCTCGGAACAGATCAATAAATCGGCACCGTCTTCTTCATCTGAAAAATAGGCCGCCGCACGGTCACGCTCCAGCAAACTCATGCCTTCGTGAAAAACCGAGCTGGTAAGACCTGATCGTAAACGGATGTGGGATTCTAGATCCAGTGCTGTCTCCGCGTTATGACAAATTAATAAGGTCTTTTCATGGCGATGCTCTTTCAGCCATTCTTTAAGCCAGGTAACTCGTGGGTCATGGTTTAACCAAGTGAAGCCAAGTTGACGCTCTGGTTGAAGTACATCAAATATTTCTTCGAATTCGTCTTGCCATCCCTCTGGTTTATCTAGAGCAGCTGGAATTAGTTTGCGGTCGGGAAAGCCAGCGACATTGTCGCGCGTGTTGCGCATTAGTACTCGGCCAGTACCATGTTGATCTAATAGTTTGGCGATGGCGTAATCTACGGCACTGTGGCCCTCGCCATTAAGTTGGCAAAAATGCTGCCACTGGTGCTCGCCCAAAAGCTGCTCTAATTCATCGGCGTGCTCTTCACTGAGCGGCTGATCTGATTGTAGGGCTAAAACTAGCTGGTTAACTCCCTGGTAACCAGACTCCTCCTCAAGGTAGTGCTCGAAGTTGGGGTAGCGATCGGGGTCTAGTAGCTGTAGTCGGGCGAAATGCGCCTCTAGGCCGAGTTGCTCCGGCGTTGCCGTTAATAGTAATAGTCCGATGCAGTGTTGGGCTAGCTGGCTAACGGCGGAGTACTCTGGGCTTACATCGTCTTTGGACCACTCGAGGTGATGGGCTTCGTCGACGACCAATAGGTCCCAGTCGCACTCAAGGGCTTGTTGCAGTCGATTTTCGTTTTTACACAAAAAGCTGAGTTGGCAAATCACCAGCTGGCTAGATTCAAAAGGGTTTACGTCTTCTTCAAGGGCCTGACAGCGGTTTTCATCCATGATGCTAAAGCTTAGATTAAAGCGGCGCAGCATCTCGACCAGCCATTGGTGTACCAAGCTATCGGGTAATACGATAAGGACTCGCTCAGACATTCCAGTAAACAATTGCTTGTGGATGATCAGCCCCGCTTCAATAGTTTTACCCAGGCCAACTTCATCCGCAAGTAACACTCGAGGTGCATGGCGACTGGCGACCTGCTCTGCAATATACAGCTGGTGCGGTAGTAGCTGGACACGAGCACCAGCTAGACCTTGAACCGGCTGGCTTTGAATTTCTTGCAGCTCTTGTAGGGTACGGTAGCGCAGGTTAAAGCTTCTTGGTGAGTCCACTTGGCCGGCAAATAAGCGGTCTTTCGGGGCACTAAATTGAATGAAACTCGTCAATTCGAGTTCGGTTATGTCTATTTCGTCACCGTTTTCAGCGATACCGCTATAACTTAAAACACCTTCGTCAATATCAATGTTCTGAACGACAAAGGTTTTGTTATCGATCGTGCTGACAGTGTCACCAATATGGTAAAAAACCCGGTTTAAGGGCGCATTGTTCGCCGCGTAATTCCGTCGTTCTCCCGCCGCTGGAAAGCTTATTTCGACAACTCGCTTGTCAGCATCCACAATAATGCCAAGACCGAGCTCCGCTTCGGTGTTACTTACCCAGCGCTGGCCGGGGCTAAAGGTGTTAATCGATACGTCAGACAAAATGAATCCTATTGATAAATTAAGGTGCACAGCGGCTAGGCTGGAATGTCGGCCGCGATAATAGGGGCTAGTAGGCTTGGATTCAAGGTTAATTCAGTGGTATTAAGCAAGCCTAGCTTTCGGTATTCTTATTATAGACCACTGCAGCGCTCGAAAACCGACTTCGTGCATTTTTATAGTTCTGTAGGTGAACCCTGTAACCCTAACCTTGTTTTTAATAAGAGAGTGTTTTATGACCGTTAAATCATTACTGTCTTGCGCCATCGTCGCAGCATCTATATCCAGCCCCTTTGTGCTTGCACAAGAGGATTACAGCAATGTTCAAGTTGTTGCCGAGCCGGTAGCCGCCAATATTTTTATGCTTAAAGGGGCCGGAGGCAACATTGGGGTGTTAGTTGGGGAAGAGGGGGTGTTGATGATTGACGATCAATATGAGCCCTTGGCGGATAAAATTAAAGCAGCCATTAACAAACTTAGCGTTAAGCCATTACGTTTTTTATTCAATACCCATTGGCATTTTGATCATACCGGTGGCAACGATCAATTTAATTCTCCTGGTGTCGTGATGATCGCACAACAGAATGTTCGCAGCCGTATGTTAGCCGGCGGGGAGATTAAAGCTTTTAATAAAACGGTTCCTGCCGCTCCAGTTAATGCATTACCTGAACTTACCTACAAAGACGGAATATCCTTATACTTTGCTGGCGAATCCATTGAGGCTACTGCGGTGAAATCTGGCCACACCGACGGTGATTCAATTGTTTATTTTAAAGACAGCAATGTCGTGCACATGGGAGATTTATTTTTCAACGGAGTTTTTCCGTTTGTTGATCTCAGCAGTGGCGGCTCAGTCACCGGTTTATTATTGGCTTTAGATGGCGCTTTGGCCCGAATGGATGAGAAAACCAAAGTGATTCCCGGTCATGGTGCACTGAGTGACAAAGCCGAGCTGCAAGAGTACAGAGATATGGTGGCTGCATCGATAGCGGCGGTTAAACCGCTGAAGCAAAGCGGCAAATCTTTAGCGCAAGTTAAGGCAATGAATCCGATGGCTCCATTGCTGGCACAATGGAATGGCGGTTTTATTAAGGGAGACACCTGGACTTCGTTTGTGTATAGCTCTATTTGATAGCGGAACTTTGATTAAATACACCAAAGGCAGTGGTTGTTTGGCGTTAGAAGATTGTTGCTGTTTAAGCTATCGCTGCCTTTCTATACTTATGTGCTTTTGAGGCTAGGATCACATAAGAGAAAAATATCAATTTAAATCCATGCAAAAGTACTAGTCATTATTCTTGTTATTATGATGTTTATCATCGATATTTACTATTTAGCGATGTTAAATGTGTTGAAGCTTGAGCCTAGGCGCAAAAATGCTATTGTTTTAAAGGTAACGGTGCTCATGCTGAGCACGTTAATTTCTGGCTAGAGATATTAGCAATTACCCCCTGCATTCGATGAAAAATCGAATGGCTAAATGTAAGGTAAAATAGCGTGATAAATAAAAATCAATGGTTGTTAGAAACGGATTCGGCAAACTTTTGTTTGGGTAAATGGCAAAAGACCGTTGGGCTGATGGCAGAGTTATATGATGCGCCTGTAGGATTTATTATTCAGGCGACAGACCAAGGCTTTCAGTATACGTCCTCAAATTTCGGGAAAAAAGGGCCTTATCCTGCGGGTCAAATATATCCTCGTAATGCCAATGTCTTTGCCCGCCGCGTCATAGAAAGCGGGCAAACGCTTTATGTCAGTAATGCCGCTGAAGACTCAGCTTGGCAAGATAATCCAGAAGTTGCGGATGAAGGCTTTTGTTCCTTTTTAGGTATGCCAATATTGTGGCCAGATGGCTCAGCTTTTGGTGTCATCTGCGTAATGGATCACGTGATGACTGCCTATGGGGATGCGTTTATGCGTCTCATGATTCAGTTACGTGATTTGATCGAGCAAGATTTACAGTTATGGGATCAGTTTGAGCTGATGCGCGAAATGGCATTAAAAGATCAGCCTGGTGATTTATATAACCTACAAGGGCTTAACACTTTGGGGCAGTCGTGTATGCAGTTTGCGCGGCGCTATGGCTTTGATATAGGGGTCCTAGGCGTAAGCATCAACGAGCTTAAGAGTCTAAAAAGCAAAAGTGGCGAAGCTTTAAATAGTATTTTGGCTGAGGTTGGCGAAACTGTTCAGTCTGCATTACGTGGCTCGGATGTGGTAGCGAGGATGTCCGATGACAGTTTTACGGTGGTCGCCTTGGCAAATAGTGCTGAAGAGATTGAGCTGCTTTGTCAGCGCCTTCAGGATAAAGTTGCCGCGCTTGATTTAGCCGAGCCGGTAACAATAAGCTGTACGCAGCAGTTTTACCCGCTCGATAAAGCGCCTAACGTTGAGGTTTTATTACGCGGCAGTGACGCAGTAGCCTGAGTTGGTTTTTCGCCAATAAGAACCTGAGTTGATTGATAAATTAGAGCGCCTTTAGGGGCGCTTTTTTGTGGGCGGTACTTTTACAGTATACTAGGGGCATTGAAGGTACTGAGAGTTGATAGCTCCTGTGTAATGATAACAATATCGTGTGAATAGAGAGTGATTTGATGCCAGAGTATGTAGTTGATGTAAGCCTTGAGAACGCCCAGAAAATTCTTATTGAGGAATCACACCAGCGCCCGGTAGTGGTAGACTTTTGGTCCCCTAGGAGCGAACCCTGCCAGGCTTTAATGCCTATATTGGAAGGTTTGGCTGCCCAGTATGCCGGACAATTTTTATTAGCTAAGGTCAACGCTGAAGAGCTTCCGCAGATTACTGGTCAATTTGGGATAAGCAGCTTACCGACAGTGATGATTATTCAAAACGGCCAGCCAGTTGATGGCTTTCAGGGTGCGCAAGCAGAGCCGCAAGTCAGAGAATTGTTAGAAAAGTACCTCCCTAAGCCTTGGGATCTTCTTTTGGCAAAGGCTACCCCAATGATGGAGGAGAATCAGTGGGCCGAGGCTTTAGAGTTGGTTCGAGAGGCTTATGACCTATCATCTGGGGACGCCGGCATCGCAAAAATACTCGCCAAGGTGCAGCTAGAGCTTAACCGTTGTGATGATGCGGAGCTGGTACTGTCGAAAATTAAAATGGCAGAGCAAGACGTTGCCTATGAGCAGTTAGTGGCGATGTTAGAGCTGAAACGAAATGCTGCAAAGTCACCGGAAATCGAGGCGCTTGAGCAACAGTTGGTTCAAGAGCCAGAAAACACCGATCTGCAATTGCAGTTGGCTGTGCAATACTCTCAGCATAATTATCCGCAAGATGCGTTAGAGCTCTTACTAAAGATGCTGCGTAAAGATATTAACTGCAAGGACGGCGCGGTGAAAAAGACAGCGTTTGATATTATAGCGACCTTGGGCAAGTCTGATCCGCTAGCCATAAAGTTTCAGCGCCAAGTATTTAGCCTACTGTATTGATTGCAGTTACCTAAATGTTAGCGGCAGACACCCCAGCGACAATTTACTTGTCGGGCAGGGTGTCTTTGCCGCTGTTACGCCTTAGCGCTAGGGCGGCTTGATACTTCTTCGTACCAGCGTTTAATGTTGATATGCTCTTCGCTAGGGTTAAGTTTCATTACGCGAGCAAAGTCGATGGTGCAGAGCGTGGTGATGTCAGCAATTGAATAGCTATCGCCAGCAACAAATTGGCATTTGCCCAATTGATGTTCCAAGACATCATAAAACTTTAAAGCTTGTTGACCACACACTTCACCCCATTCCTTAACTGGAGTCTCTCTGTCTTTGAAATAGCCCGTTACATTGCGAAAGCACCCAGCAACATTTGCCAGTAAATTGAATTCCACCAAGCGCTGCCACATTTCAACGCGACCCTTTTCTTCGGGCGTCTTGCCCATTAACGCCGTGGTGTCGTCCAGTTCTTCAAAGTAGCGGCAGATAGCCACACTTTCGCTGATATAGCTGCCGTCATCCAGCTCGAGCACCGGAATACGACCCCCAGGATTTTTAGATAAAAACTCAGCGCTTAGATTTTCACCGCCAACAATGTCGACTTGAACGTATTCAATATCAACACCTTTTTCGGCTAAAAAGATCCGGACGCGACGTCCATTTGGTGTGCTGTTGGTTTCAAAAATTTTCATATGGGGCTCGTTGTTTTTATAGTGGTTATGGTGCGCTGCTTGTCTCTGACTTATGTGGTGTCATTTTTCACCGGGTGAATGTGCAGTTCGGCCGTCGATTGAATGCTTTACCTTTCATGAGTTCACTAGTAAGCCTTACCTACCAAGACGGAGCTTAATATAATTGGTTTTTGAACAAAGGGTCAAGAATCAATTGGCAGCAAACAAAGCGAGTTTGGTAAAATGGTTTGAACACGATAAAAGATAGGGCTAAAGATTGCGTCAATCCAAGAGGCATTGAGGAGCTATAAATTAAAAACTCAATTGATGGTGTGGGTTAAAAATAAAGGCGGGACTTATTGAGAAATAATTACTGAGAGCGTGTCCTGTTGCCGTTTTTATGTGGCTTTCATTTCATTTATGCCCAGTGTTGTCAGCCTAGGCTCTGCACTGTTATCTATTATGAGTCGCGGAGCATTACTTTGGGCAATGCGGCCCAATGACCTGTTGATCGGTGAAGTGCTCCTTGAGGCGTCTCGGAGCTCTGGTTGGAGGGTTGATATCCGTTTTCTTAACCTTGGCTACCCAGTTCGCCAGATGTTCCAGGCTTAGCTTCTGTCACAATTGGCTCAGTTTTACCCTCTATAATAGCTGGCTCAGTTTTACCCTCTATAATAGCTGGCTCAGGGCTGTGGTTTTCGTCTTCCCTGGTAATGTCGTAGCTTGGGTCTAACAATTGCTCGTGTTTTTCTTTAACAAAATCTTCAAGTAAATCCAAACTCATTGGCATTGCGAATAGGCTTCCCTGGAATAAGTCGCAGCCGTAGGTTTTTAATAATAATAGATGGTGACGTAACTCCACGCCTTCGGCGACCACTTGTAGCCGGTAGTGTTGACCGATAGCCAGTATAGATTTGACCAGCACAACATCGTCTTTGTTGTGTTCTAAATCAGAAATAAATGATGTGTCGATTTTCAGTTCGCGAATCGGCAGTTGTTGTAGATAGCTTAGAGATGAAAAGCCGGTACCAAAGTCATCGAGCGAAGTATAAATACCTCGGTCTCTTAAATTGTTAATAAGTTCTATCATGCTAGTAAGGTCAGACATGAAAGTATTTTCGGTAATCTCAAGCATCAAAAACCCATGGGGTAGGTCATGGGCTTCACACAATTTGTTAATGATTTTTATAAAACTTGGATGCTCTAATTGTTGTGGGCTGACGTTGACCGATAGGCGTAGCCTCTGATCGGGATGAAGCCTAGTGTTTAGCTCTAAGATTTCCCCAACCGCCTTTTGCAAGACGCGTTTGCCGAGCTCAATAATAATACCCGATTCTTCGGCGATGGGGATGAAGGTACCAGGGCTGACATTGCCTAGTGTGTCGTGATTCCAGCGGCATAGCGCTTCAACGGCTACAGGCTTATGATGGCGATCAAACTGTAATTGGTAGTGCACATCGATTTGATTTTTGGCTAGCGCCTGATGAAGTTCATTCTCCATGGCAATGCGTTTGTCTACCGCCTCGTAAATGGACGCGTGAAAGACCTGAACGCGATTGCGGCCTTCCTGCTTGGCGAGATACATCGCCATGTCGGCTTTTTGCAGTGCAGATTCGCTGGACTCATCGCCTAGTGGAAATACCATCACGCCGATGCTGGCAGTGATATGGCAGTCTCCAGACTCTAAGTTTATAGGCTCGTTAAGAGATTCCAGTAATTTGTCGGCAAGCTGCGTTGCATTACTAGTGGCTGTCTCGATTGATTGATCGAGATCCTCCATCAATACGACGAACTCATCACCGCCTAGGCGGGCTATAGTGTCTTGGCTACGTATAAGACCCTGTAAGCGGGCAGAAAATTTTTGCAGCAGCTCGTGACCGGCAGCATGGCCTCTTGAATCATTGATATTTTTGAAGCGATCTAAGTCTAGGAAGAGAAGCGCTAGCTTATGACCTCTGCGTCGAGAGCTCTCGAAACTTTGCTCCAAACGGTCTAGGAATAGACGTCTGTTAGGCAGGCCAGTTAAAGCATCGTAGTAGGCTAAAAACGTGGCTTCTTCTTGGGCCCGCTTTCTGACGCTGATGTCTCGAAAAACGACCTGCAAAACTTCGCCGCCTTCAATGGGAAGGGCGGTGATAAGAATCTCAACGGGAATGAAAATATCGTTTTTGGTTCGAGCTTGCCACTCGAAGGTGTGGCTACCTACG
>Ga0105358_10000791_pt1 | contig 16409 bp, 9 predicted proteins | sample GOMGulsemesocosm_5_FD_83509 | JGI IMG/M metagenome (GOLD analysis project Ga0105358, IMG submission 83509) | Methane-oxidizing microbial communities from mesocosms in the Gulf of Mexico - GOM15C Gulf of Mexico | ecosystem: Environmental > Aquatic > Marine > Cold seeps | place: Gulf of Mexico... | reverse complement strand
TGGGTAGCTGTCTACCCGCTTGAACCTTGATTAACCCTTAGCCAGCGCTAAAGGGATCTTAACTCTTGATGAAAGGACTAAGCTTCCTTAATGATTTTTCTACTTTTTTTGAAATATCCGAACCTAAACCAAGAGCTATAAGCTCACTAACACTGACAGCATCAAGCCCTGTCATTAACTCGAGCTGCCTATTATTAAAAACTTTTAAGATTGGAATATTTTCTTTTCTTGATATTTTTTTTCTTATTTTTTCGAGAGTAAGCTTAATTTCCTTCTGCTTGTCAGAAAGTTTCAACGTTTTTTTAGGCGGCAAGCCTAATCCGAGCGAGTTAGTCACGATCGACTTTATAAGGTTCGCCCCTTTATCACTAAATTTTCCAAACATACCCCCTGAGTAATCAAATTCAGCTGTTTCTGCTCCTGATAAAATACTAACAGCAATATGTATTAACCTGGGATTATCCATTCCGATAGCTTCGCACAAGTCCTTTATCTGGGCAGAAGGTATTGAAAAGTCAGCCCTCAATGCTGGCATGCCGCTTAAATTAAGACAGTTATCACAAGTGCCGCAAGGGCCCTTCTCCTCGTCCTTCAGGTAATGATGAAGAAACTCGTTTCTGCACCCGGTCCAGGTTGCAAAACACTCCATCTGACGAATTATTGACATCAGCTCTTCTCTTCGCTCCTCAAGAAGGTCAATATCTGGCAAAGCACTCTGATCAATAATTTCTATGGCGGGAGGGTTCTGACTACCTTGGTTAAAAAGAAGTCTTAAAAAACCCGAGCTTTCCAGCATCTTTAGAACCGGTTCGACACTGGACTTTTTAATGTCGCCAGTTGCCTCTCTTGCTATTTCTCGATAATCCATATCAATAGGATGAAGGGTTTGCGCCATCGTTAATAAAGCAATAGCAATGGCAACAACTTCACTTGCCTCAGGCGTTGAAAGCTTTACGAAAAACTCTAGGATATCTCGGTCCTGCTCATTGTAAAAAATATAACTTTTGGCAGGATCTCTATCTCTTCCGGCTCGACCCGATTCCTGAATAAAAGCTTCAATGCTGGATGGGATACCATAATGAATAACTGTTCTTACATCACTTTTATCAATACCCATACCAAAAGCATTTGTTGCGCAAATTATCTCTGTGGCACCGGTAGAAAACCTATCTTGAGAGCTTGTTTTTTGATCAGGCTCTAGTCGGCCATGATAAATTCCTGCATTAAACCCACTGACAATAAGGTCATTGCAGACTGATTCAGCGGCGCTAATTGTCTGAAAGTAAATGATCGTAGGGCCGCAATCCGAAAAATGTAACAGATCCTTTAGATCATCACGCTTATTAAAGGAGTGCACCACATTAAATGCTATGTTGGATTTAATGGCATTAAAATTGTAAATATTGGGGTTTTCCATTCTGACAACATCAGCAATATCTTTTTGAACAACACTGGTTGCTGTTGCTGTAACAGCCATTCTTGGCAATCGCTTTCCACACAGTTTATCAATACTATCAAAAGCCTGACCAAGCTGCCTGTAATGAGGTCTAAAGTCTTTTCCCCATAAACTAATACAATGCGCTTCATCAACCACAAGCATGCAAGGATCTCTTGCTGCTATCTTCTCTAAAAATCGACTCCTAACAAGCCTTTCTGGCGCAACATAAATAATTCTCAATTCTGGGTCAGAATCGATAGTTTCTATTGCGTCAGAAAACTCTTTCTCAGACATGCTTGAATTAAGGCTGATCGCAGTAATGCCCCGCTCGGCAAGGCCTTGAACCTGGTCACGCATCAATGAAATTAATGGGGTAACAACCAGGGCTACTCGCTTTGTTGCTATAGCAGGTATTTGGTAGCATAAAGATTTTCCGCCACCAGTTTCCATAAGTAGTAGCGTGTCGTAACCATCAAGCACTGACTGTATTGACAGTTCTTGAGGCTGCGATAACTTCTCAATTCCGAACTCCGACAGCGCTATTTCAGAGGCTATTGTCATTTTTATCCCTATATTTTTAGTGCGAAACGCCAAGTATTACAGATCATCGATTACAGTCATTTATTATATCAAAACAAACAGCAAAAGTCAATAATATTTAGAGTATTAAAGATCAAATGCTTTCCGGATTCTGCGCTGAGCCCTTCTACCGCTCTTTTCTGATGGTGATTGACTTAGGCTATTCTGATTCTTGGCATAATTTCGACCTAATAAAATGGCAAACTTACCTCTGGGTGCTGATAAATTATCTTTGATCGATTGCTTGATCGCAATAATTCCCTTATCCCTTGTGTAAGGATTAGGGAGACTGTCTGTCAGCCTAAGCTGTAGTGGAGCGCCTTTAATAACAAAGTTGGGAGCCGAACACATTGACTCAATACCTTTTGATATGAGAGACACAGAATCTTTTTCATCAGAGGCTGGAAATATTACGTCATAGTCGAGCATATGCTTCCATACCCTTTCTGTTTCCATCGCGTCAAAAACTCTGCGAGCATAATGACCAAGGTCAAAATCAGGGTTATTTTTAGACTCATCCCTTATCTTATTATGAAACCTTTCCAAAACAAGATAAACAGGAGAGTCTATAAAAATAGGAACGATCGTTGCACCAACAGACAGGCAGTAGCTAGAAATTGCTGCAGCACCCTTAGGATCTACTACTATTATCGGTTTTTTTCCGCGGCTAAAAACACGCTCAACAGATAGTTTGCTTATCCCTTGTAAATGACCTTCAGAACTAGAATGCTCGATTAATCTTTCACTCCAAACAAGTTCTTTAAACGCTTTTTTTGACACGAAATTATAATCTTTTCCATCCATCTCTCCAGGCTTTGGAGGTCTTGTTGTGGTTAAGATAACCTTCTCAAAGCCCAAGGAGCTTCTATCCTGAAGGTGCTTAGCAACAGTATTTTTTCCTGCGCAACTTGGGCCACTTATAGTTAGTATTATTTTTTCAGATTGAGCCATTCTATAATTCTTACCGACTTATTTTATAGTTTATTATATGTTAACCCTAGCTATTCTTCAACTCTTTGTCGTACGGCTGAAGAAACTCAACCATCAGTTGAACACTCTTCCTGCCTCGCCACTCATTAAGATCCAGTCTGAAAACAATCTCAACAAAGCCTTCAGGATCTTCGTCATAATGATCAGTGTAGTTAAATAAGATGGCTTCAAAAACTTCGCCACCAAAATTTCTAGAAAGAACCATTTTTATATGCTTTTCTTTCATCATTTTAAAGCTATCAACATGAAATACCCCGCTAAACTTAGGCTCCAAAAAGCCCTGACCCCATGGTCCTGCATAGCGTAAAAGCTCCGCATTAGGCAGGGTGATATCGTCAGATTTAATATCCTTCACATCAACAACCTTTAGGTCTGAAAAAGAACCTTCTTCCGCATCACTAGCCACCGCCTCATTTAACAGTAGCGAAAATTCTTTAAGACCTTTATATCGAATAGTCATTCCAGCTGCCATGGCATGGCCGCCCATTTTAACTAAAATATCAGGATAAGCCTTCATTAACTTGTCTAAAATATGCTTTAAGTGAATACCAGGAAGTGATCTTGCTGAGCCTTTAATCTCGCTGTTTCCAGCCTCTTCGTAAAGAGCTTCAAGAACTTTTCTGCTTGGTAGGTGCTTTTCATTTTCTTTTTTTATCTTTTCTAGGATTGCTCTTCGCTCTTTAGTATCGGTAAAGCAGACGACTGGTCGATTTAATCGCTCTTTAACACGCGAAGATAAGATCCCGATAACGCCTTCATGCCAGTCACCAGAATATAGGCAAGCCGCATTAAGCGTTTTCATTTTACTAAGGTCATAATCCTTTAAGATTTCGTTAGCGCCCTCAACCATTTCTGACTCGATCTCTTTTCTCTCTTTGTTGAGGTCATTTAACATATTTGCCCATCGATCAGCATCCTCCCTATCTTCCGCCAGCAAACAGCGAATTCCAATAGTCATGTCATCAAGACGTCCAGCGCTATTAATTCGTGGGCCCACCGTAAAGCCAAAGTCAGATGAGACAACCTTATCCACTGTTCTTCCACCAAGCTCAAGCAATGATCGAATACCATGCCTGACCTTTCCGGCTCTAATTCTATTCAGGCCTATCTGCACAAGAATTCTGTTATTCTTATCCAGAGGGACCACATCAGCAATGGTCGCTAACGACACTAAATCGATTAACTCGATGATTGAGTCATTTATCGTGCTGGAAATTAATTCTCTTTCACGCATTTTCGCCCTAACTGCCATAATAAGGTAAAACATAACACCGCAGCCGCACAAGGCTTTCGACTCAAATTTACAGTCAGGTTGACTCGGGTTAACGATAACCGTCGCATCAGGAAGACCTTCTACCGCCGGTAAATGATGGTCGGTCACCAGAAGATCACATTCAAAAGGCAGATTCTTAACCGCTTTTGCGCCCTCAAAACTGGCAATTCCGTTATCGACCGTTAAGATCAGTGACGGCCCTTCTTTTCCAGCCATCTCAACAATAGAGGGGGTCAATCCATAACCATGCACCATTCTGTCAGGAACAATAAAGCTGGCGTTATTAATGCCTAGTCGCTTAAAGCCCTCCATTGCAACGCTAATGGCTGTGCCGCCATCAACATCATAATCACCAACAACAATAATTTTTCCAGAAAATGCATGCTCTATTACGAGGTCAGCCGCCTTCTCAAGGTTTAGCATTGTATTGGGCGGCAGCAAGTCGGCCAACTTATAGTTAACGTCCTCCGCCGAGGTCAACCCTCTATTCTTGTAAATACGATCAAGCAGCGGCGCCGATGAGATATCTGCCTTAATGTTTGCCGCACTTAGCTCTACAATTTCTTTTGCTGTCATAATAAACCCTTTAATTTTCCGTCATTATATCTTAAGTAAGAAAATAATTTAACAATTAATATTTCATATATTATAGTCAAATTAGGCTTAAATGTCAAGCTATATTTAGAATCCTACCACTAGCTTCTTGGATTTAGACTCTAACTTTCGAGTTTTCTTTAAAGTCGGCGACTTTAAGCCATTCGATAAGGCCATCCAGGTGCGACGTCTCTTTTCGCCGGCATTCTCTAGCGCTATATCCATCGCCTCCCTGCTACCTACCAAGAAAACCTGTTTTTTACCTCTTGTTGCTGCTGTCATTAGCAGGTCGATAGCTAACATGCGTTTATGGCTTTTTGTCACTGGGATAATAACAGCTTCATACTCGGACCCTTGAGATTTATGAACTGTAATCGCATTCGCCAAACGAAGGAAGTTAAACTTCTTAAATTCGATCGTCACATCTCGACCATCAAAATCAATAACCGCTCGCTGAGTTTCGATATCGATAGACTTAATCCGACCAGTATCACCGTTGCTCACTCGCATAGACTTATCAGCACGAGTTTGCATAATGGAATCGCCTTCAAAAAAGTTCTCTCCAAACATGTAGATTGAGTTCTTACTCTCTCTACCCGGGTTCATTTGATTAGCTAACGACTGATTTAACTTATTGACGCCAACAAGCGTATTGTTCTGAGGTGTTATTACTTGAATGCTCTTAACGGGTATGTCCATTTTATGAGGGATGTAGTCGATAAAAGCCGATATTTTTTTAGCAATCTCTTCGTCAGTTTTAGCATCAATCCAATGAAAAGAGCCGTCCATATTTCTTTCCATAGAGGGTCTTTCGCCGTTATTTATCTTTCTTGCATTAACCTTAATGTCATTTTCCTTACCGTCTTCATCCAGTTGTCTGAAAACCGTTGTTAATTCAAACTTTGGCAGGGAGTTAGAGTCCAGCATGTCTTTCAGGAAGTTGCCATAACTTACCGGCGGGAGCTGGTCAGGATCACCCAATATAATAAGCCTAACACCTCTTCTATCAACCTCTTCAAGAAGTCTTTGAGCATTGCTTGCATCAATCATGGAGCTTTCATCAATAATCAAGGTCGTGAAATTAAGTTCTTTCTTAGAAAAAAACAAAGAACTTAAGGTAACCGCCTCCCTTCCCACTTCCTGAGCAATTCTTCTTGAGGCTTTGCCGGTTGGCGTTGCGATGGCAACGACCTCTCCTGCCTCTTCCAAAGATTCTATGATCGTTTTCGCTACCGCCGACGTCTTGCCGGTACCAGGACCCCCTACAACAATAGAGATAGGATTGCTTAAAGCGCCTATGATAGCCCTTTTTTGATCCTCAGAGAAAGGAAAGGGAAACCGATCAAGAATCGCAGGAACATTTTTACACCGGCTAGGATCCTGAAGCTTTTTAGCTAACTGAAGTGTTCTTACCTCTCTTGATATCGCATCTGGGTCACCAAGAAAGCAGGCTCCATTAAAGTTATAAGTGTTTAGGTCCCCTCTACCTACCATTCGAGCAATAACATCAGTGGCCTTCCCACCGATATAACCTATGTTTTTTTCGAGTCCATGGATTATGACGTCATCCATAGTTAATGTGTGTCCTCTCTCCAGCTCTCTATCTGTTGAGTCTGTGATAGCTGCAAATTCCCGCATGTTTGAATCTTCTTCAATACCAGCCCCCGTAGCTATCGAGTCTGCAGACTTAAAGCCAACCCCTTTTACTTTAGCGATTGCGTAAGGCGTTTTTGATATAATTTGCGGTGAATGATCTGAAAAATACTGAACAATGTTATTACTGACGTTAATAGGCTGGTCCAGCCTTCTCAATAAGGTCCAGTCTTGTCGAGAGCCTTTTAGCAGGTTCCATTCAAGCGCTATTAATCTAGATCTATTACTGCTAATGCCGTATTTACCAAAATAACTGTAAGCGTTTTTTATCGTCAAGTCGGAAAGCATAAGGTCAACGTTAATGTCTGCCTTTATTTTATTGATTTCAGCTTTTTTAAGGTAATGAAAATAGCCGCTTTCAAAATAATCCGAACCGCTTTGCATAACTCTCTTTTTGGAAGGTAGCAGGTAATTACAAACAAAGATGCCTTTCTTTGCTGCCCAACCCGGCTTAAAGCAAGAACCAGAAATAACCTGACCTTTTTCAAAACTTCTACTGCCAAAGATAACCTTTGACAGTTTTGACATACGCTCCTCGCCATTCGAGCTTAAGATTTTTAACAGGTATGAATTTTGGGAGCCGTCTTGATCGATAGGTCTGCTTAAGACGATGCCTGAAAAAGAAGTTTGTCGAGCCATTATTTTTTCAATCGGGTGATTAACTTACCTTTATTATATCAAAATAGGCGTTTATTTTCAATAAATTATTATCAAATGAATTAATTATTTGAATATTAATTCATAAAATTAGTATATAATGAGTGCAATAATAAATAAAAACAGGATCGGAAGCATCATGCTAAGCCGCTTTAAAATAAAATTCATTTTACCTTTGCTATTACTAACATTGTTTAGTGTTGGTGATGCAGTTGCGGAAGAAGAGCCGCCCGCATTATTCGCTCCTACCGCCGTATCACTTGACGAGGTTGGAGACGCCTGGGATAAGGTTAGCGACATGATTGCGCTCAAAGGGATGACCGATGAGGAAAAGTGGGTCTTTCAATCCATTTTTGGAGATATCCCCTTCTTAAGGTCTTCAAGCTCTGTTAATACTAATGACACACTTTCATTAAGCCCTCTGGCACAGCTGGGCGGGTGGACAAATATTATCGGCCTTGTTTTTATTTTAGTTATCAGTTCGTACGCTATTTCAGCCGGGGTTGTTAATTCAGCTAACTCCGGTGAAGTACTGGGAAAGAAATGGTCAAGCTCTTGGGTATTTATGAAGACATCAATCGGCTCGCTGATGCTTATCCCTATCCAGGGGATGCCCATCAGTAGCGCCCAGTTGATGGTCATTTATATAGCGGCCATAGGGTCGGTTGCCGGCACCTCAATATCAAGAGAAGCAAAAGATATATTTTTAGGCGGAGGAAGTGATTCGCCAGTCATTGTTAATATCTCGCCAATGATCGTCAAAGATCTTAATAAAATGCTGATGTGCGCCGACGAAAATACTCGTAAAGAAGCCTCTTTTATTGAGAGGTATACGTCTGTTTTTAGCACTCCTAAAAAAATCCCTCTATACACTTATGTGTATTCCGATGAGAGTCGCGTGCCATCTTCAAGCGTTCCAAAAAATCATGTTACCATCTCTTCTCTAAACCCTTTTGTAAAGCCCGACAAATCGCTGATTGATATTGATTTTGGGGATTGCGGATCAATATCTTTTCCAAGCCCTGATGACGTAGACTTTGGTAATGATATAAAACAGCCGGATATGTCATCAGCCGGTGAAGATAAGGTTGAAATACTAAAAGACAGCGTCGCAAAAAATGCGGCAATATCCACCTACACAGTTGTTATTAGCACGTTAAATGCACTTGCCGCCAATGCTGAGAAAACGCTTTCCAAGCACTCCGTATTAAGCATTTACCTGTATGCCTTGAAGGATGAAAGCGAGCCCAGTAAAGAGCTCAGAGATAGTATGCAGGCTAACGCCAATGGCCTGGCGACAATTATGTCAAACTTTCCGACAAACATAAAGACAAGCTTTATAGGTATGACAGCCATTGATAGGAAAAAAATTGCTGAGGAGTATGAAGCAAATATGAAGTCAGACTCTTGGTTTTACTTTGCCTCAATGATGTTTGATTTAATGAGGATAAGTCAATACCCTGTCGCCGCGCTTGAGAACACACTTTCAGACATGGAATCGCCAGAGTCAAGTAGCTGCCTGTATGCAACGAAAAAAAGCAACCCCTCAGAAGAAGAAGAGGAGTTTTATGACGAATGCCTTAAAAAACTTACCGGTAATGATGCTGAAAGAGCCGGAGAAGGACTTCTTGGTGATATCTTTATTGCTAACGCAATCAATAACGGAAAATACCAAGAGTCTTCAGGTAGTGAAAGAGGTCCTGAACAGGCGGCATCGTCCTATGTATCCGATAGAAACTTACTTGGAAAAAGCACGATTGAAAGGTTAAGGAATAACACTGATTGTACCGAGCTTGTTTGCGGAGGAGCAAAAGCAACAGCGAGCGGATTGTTGGCCGAGCCGATGGGTTATGTGAGTGGAATTATAAATAGTGCCGCCTGGTTAGGATCTCATAGAATTGGTGATAATGAAGTTAAATCATCCCTTTATGATATGAGTGGTCAGTCAAACCCGTTTATTTTCGCAATGAATCTGGGGACAGCCATTAACACAGGAACTATGGCAATGTGGGCAAGCGGAATGGCCATATCATCATTACCTGCTGGAGGGGCTGTTGGATTTTTCACAGGAGGATCAATAAAAGGAATGCTCGGCTATTTGGCGGCAACGTTAGCGGTACTAATGATTGCCTTAATTCCTGTTGGCGTAACGCTAGCTTATGTTATTCCTCTAATCCCTTTAGTAGGATGGATTACATCAGTCGCTGGCTGGGTCTTGTCAACAGTCGAAGCTTTCTTAGCCATCCCTTTCGCTTTCGCGCTTATGGCATTACCTGAAGGTGAAGGTATTTTCGGAAGCCGCCTTGAACGGGCTATTGCGCTTATTGCTAGGATTCTGCTGTACCCACCCCTGCTTGTACTAGGCATGGTGACGGCGATGACAGCCTCGAACATTATCTTTACCTTTTATAATTCGATGTTTTTTGGTTATTCAGAGATTACCACCTACAACCCGATTGGCTTTATCGCCATGCTGGGGTCCTATACTATGGTGCTGTTCTTCCTCTGCAAGTACATTTACAGCTTTGTTGCCAAGGTGGTTGATCAAATACTTGAGTGGATGTCTGGCGGTATTGCTAGAAAATTCGGTGAAGACGATGCAACCGGCGCACTGGCAGAAGGCCTTGGCCAAACAGCTGGCACTGTTCAGACCGCCACCACAGCGGGTCTGAAAAAATAATGTAAAGACTGGCCGCCTCCTCCTTCATGGTCGAGGTGGTCAGCTATTTTCAGCTAAAGTTGTCATTCACAAAAAAAGACCGAACGAATAATTATTAATTAATAATTGATTAATCAATTAATATATAATATAATTTAAAAAAATATTAGGCTCCCGACCACCTGAGGAGCTTTTTAAACTGAAAAGGACACCACTATGACTAAAGTAGCCTCTGTACACACCATTAAAGAGCTTTCTCAGAAAAAAGAAGAGCAAGAACTAGTAAAGCTGGAAAAATCACTTAGCTTACTAACCTGGGAAATCGCAACAAAATCAATCCTGTCATTTTGCGGGCTAGGTGAAGAAGTCCCGGCATGGGAAGGTGAAACACTTCTTCCAGGATGGTCAATGGCTGGAAAACTCGGTCACAAAACTATCGCAGAGTTTATCAATAAAAATTCAACAAACCTTGATTTAAAATGGGGCCAATGGGTAGAAAACTCAAAAGCACTTTCTTATAAGAACAAGTTTGGCATCTCTTCCGATAATGCCTGGGAAATCATCGCTCAATACGAAGAAGTTTGTAAGTTGCTGGCTTTCGCTCCGAGCAGCGAAAAAGAATATCATCAGGTCAAGGACAAAGTTCTTGCAGAAAAACAGTTAAGACAAGAAGCCGCACATGAGCGTGAGTTATTCAAACTAAGCGAGAGCGTTTCAGACCTTGAAGGATCATTAAAGTCAGAAAAGACCGTGGTAGCTGCCCAAACTCAAGAGCTTGAAATCCTAAGCGTTAGATCTCGCCACCAAGAAGAGAAGGTTAACGAGTTAAGCGCTGACCTATCTGACAAGACAGTTGCCCTTAAGAATCGATCTGAGGAGCTTTCATCACTTGAAACGGAGTCTACAGAAACTATTGTTAAGATCAGTAATGACCTTTCCGAAACTCAAGGTTTATTATCCTCGACTGAAGGCGCTCTCAAGGACAGTCAGCATAAAATGACAGAAGCCCTGTCTAATCTTGACTCACTTGAAAAAGAGTCAGCAGAAACCAAGTCTTACCTCTCCAAATCACTTAAGGATTCAAAAGCTGAATCTTCAAAGTACAAAGGTGAGTCGGAATCACTATCCATCAATTTGTCAGACACTCAGCAGTTACTTGCTGCGTCAAAGTCTACTGAAGAAAATCTATCATCAGAAATGAAGCTTGCTAAGGCCGATATTATCGACCTAACATCAAGACTTGAGGCATTGTCACTAAAGAATGCGGAAAACGAAAGCAGACTGGCCACCACGACGATAGAACTTGCCGAAAAAGATGAGGCCATTAAGGCTCACACCATCGAGCTTTTACGCGTTGAGCACAGAATGTCAGGCATCCTGATTGATCGATATGAATCACCTGAAAAACTAGAAGCTATTGAAAAAGAGTTAAAGCAAGTTAAGCTACAACTAACTAAGCAGGTTGGCAGAAACAGAATGCTTATTCAAAACTTCAAACAAACAAGTGAAAAACTTGATGCAACGATCGAAAAGATAATGGAGGCAAAAGAGATTATTACGGCGAAAAACAAGAAGATTCGAAGCATCTCTGAAAAAGAAGTGCCTCAGGCAAAGGCCGGCAAAAAAGAAAAGAGCCCAGGCCTCATGGCTAAGATTAAATCCTTTTTTTAAAGCTTATTAAGGTTTAGCAAATATTAGGACCCGCCCTGTGGCGGGTTTTTCAATCCCTAAAGGAATAGAAATGGATTTTACAGCAATGATCAGCTTAGTTAGTGACGTGGTAATGTACTTGATACCGTTAGCACTTGTTCCAGTTGTCATAAAGACACCTTGGTTTAAAGGCCTTTTCGGCGAGTTTCTTGTTAATTCAGCTGCTCGACTATTCCTTAAAAAAGGTCGGTACAAACTGATTAAGGATGTAACCTTAAGAGCAAGTGATGGAACCACCCAAATAGATCACCTCATCCTCTCAAAATTTGGCATATTCGTTGTTGAAACAAAAAACATGAAGGGCTGGATTTTTGGGTCAGAAAATCAACACTCATGGACCCAAAAAATATTCAAAAAATCAATAAAATTTCAAAACCCGCTGAGGCAAAACTACAAGCATGTCAAAGCACTTCAAGCACTAACAGGCCTGAAAGATGAGCATGTGTTTTCCGTAATTGTTTTTGTTGGAGACGGCACATTTAAAACAAAAATGCCAGAAAACGTCACTCACCTTAAGGGCTTTATTAGCTTTATAAAATCCAAGAAAAAAATACTAATAAGCAACGACCAAGTTCTTTTCGTTGAGAGAAAAATAGAAGAAGGTCGATTACCGAGGTCGATGAAGACAAATGCGGAGCATAAAAAACATGTTAAAAAAATTATCGCTCAAAAAAATAACCAATAAAAAGAATAACGATCTATTTCTGGTCGTATTTTGACACCCAATCTGACCATTTCTTTGACGAACCCTCACTTATGGTAAGTGTTCGACCCTCATAAATGAAGTTACCAACGATGTCGTAGCAATCTTTGAACTCATTTTCAGCAATAACATGAAAGGCAATGGTCGGCGCTGCAGTCAGAAGTCGACTTGCCGCAATAATTAGCCTACCTTCGATAGAATGCATATTGCTGGCACCAAATCGATTACCCTCGTAATAAACTCGATAAAAGCCTTCAGATTTTAGAGCAACAATGCCGCTCCCAGGATCCACAACAGACTTGGCGCCGCTTCCTGGTACAACAACCATCAGTTGAGTGTCAAATCTCGCATTAAGGTTCATGACGAAGGCTCAAAATGATCGTTAGATCTTCCAGTCAGCCTGACTGAAGCTGTTTCAAATAGATTATCAAGAAGGGCTTCGTGCTCCTCCATGTTAGCTATCTCATCCATTTCGTCCACCATATCGTCAAGCCCTCCCCTATAAACAACGTTTAACGTTGAGTCAGGGAAAGCATCTCTAATTGCCTCAATTGAGGATTTTTTAAGCTCTATAGCATTCAGTCCAGTATCCTTGATGGAGAATTTATTATCCAGCTTTTCAGATGTTTTTATTTTGCAAAAACCTTTAGGTAATGAGTTTATAAGCTTTATAAGCCTTTCTTTATCCTCTCCTTCTGTTGGGTTTTTTAAAACTATGTAGTCAGCACGCTGATTTCTGTATTGCTCCATTTCTGTCAACTTCTCCGCCTTAATCTTCCACTTATCATTTTTCTCATCATAAGTTAAAGACCCTGCGACAACCAGAACTTTGTTGTCCTCAATTGAAAATAACGCTTGAGCAGAAACGCCAATATCAGACCAAACGGTAACCCGCCTTGTTCCATCATCTATTTGAAATTGATGCGCCATTCCTTTTTCTTTTTTATAATTCTTAACACCAATGATCTGTCCCGCAACAACAACTTCCTGCTTGCCAGATTTAGCCTCATCAATGCAGATAACTGAAAGGTCACCGGTCACGTCATTCTTTAACTCATCCTTATAGGTGTCAAGAGGGTGTCCAGAAAACGAAACGCCCATTAAATTTATTTCACGCTCTATTCGGGACTCATCAGACCATTGATTTGTTTTTTCAAATTCAAAAAGATCTTCGCCTGATCCAGACATAAACATATCAGCATTAGCGTTAGCACCAACACTCTTTTTTACTGTTTTTGCGGCCTTCTGGGCTTTTACGATATTTTCAAACATCTCCGCCCTATTGTCGTTAAATTCGTCTAACGCGCCACAAGATGCAGCTGCTTCAGCAAATCTTTTTCCAACACCGTATTTTGAAAATAACGACAAGTAGCTTTTTACTGGCCCACTCTCATCACGCTGGGCTAAGAATTTTTCAGAAGCTTTTTCACCCATGCCTTTTACGGCGCCAAGCCCCATAACAATCTCCGCCCTATCATTAACCTGAAAGTCATAATCAGAAATATTAATATCTGGAGACACTACCTTTATACCTAGTTTAGAGCACTCTTCCATTAGTGGAATCATTTTGTCTATTTTGTCCATGTCGGATGATAATGTTGCTGCCATGAATTCAACAGGATAATGAGCCTTTAACCAAGCTGTCTGAAAAGCAATCAGCCCATAAGCTGCCGAATGAGACTTGTTAAATCCGTAACCTGAAAATTTCTCCATCAGGTTAAAAATTTCCTCTGCCTTATCTTTAGCTATTCCGTTAATAATCGAGCCATTAACAAAAACAGATCGCTGCTTTTCCATTTCTTCTGGCTTCTTTTTACCCATTGCCCGCCTCAACAAATCAGCTTCTGCCAGGGTAAATCCGGCCAACTCTTGAGCTGACTGCATTATTTGCTCTTGGTAGACAAATACCCCGTAAGTATTCTTAAGCACCTTTTCAAGCTTTGGATGAAGATACGTCACCTTTTTAACGCCGTGCTTTCTGTCCACAAAGTCGTCAACCATGCCGGCCTGAAGAGGTCCTGGCCTAAAAAGAGCAACCAGAGCAACGATTTCCTCAAAATTTTCTGGCTTGAGTTTTTTTATTAATGACTTCATACCTGAGGACTCCAACTGAAATACTGCCGTCGTCTCGGACCTAAGTAATAATTCAAATGTCCTCTCATCATCCATAGGTATCTTCTCGATACGTATCTTAGATGTGTCAGACTTTCCCCTATTGATGAGCTTTAAAGCATCGTTAATAACAGTGAGCGTCCTTAGACCTAAGAAATCAAACTTAACAAGGCCGGCTTTTTCAACATCATCTTTATCGAACTGACTTACTAACCCCTCACCCGAAGAGTCACAATAAAGAGGTGTATGATCAGTCAGGTTGCCCGGGGCAATTAAGATGCCACCGGCATGAGTGCCGACATGCCTTGTTTTACCTTCCAGCTGCAGCGCGTAACTCATTATTCTTGAAACATCCTCATCTGTTGACATTAAGTAGTTTAACTCTGTTGACATCTGAATGGCGTCGTCAAGCTTCACACCAGGGTCGTTACTAATCATTGATGAAAGAGATGAACCAAGCCTATAGGGAAGCCCCAAAGCTCTTGTTGTATCTCTAACAACCATTTTTGCAGTCATTCTGCCAAAAGTAATAATTTGAGAAACTGAGTTTTTCCCGTACTTGTTGGAAACATAATTAATGACGTCATCCCTGCCTTTTTTGCAAAAATCAATATCAAAATCAGGCATCGACACTCGGCCAGGATTTAAAAATCGCTCAAATAGAAGTTGATGTTCGATCGGATCAAGATCTGTGATGCCAAGCGAATAAGCCACAAGCGACCCCGCACCAGATCCTCGACCAGGACCGACAGGGATTTCACTGTTCTTCGCATACTGAATAAAGTCGGAAACAATTAAAAAATAACCTGGAAAACCCATATTATCAATTACGCCCAATTCAAAATCCAGCCTGTCTTGGTATTCCTGATTGTTCACAGGTCGCTTCATTCGATCTTTATTAAGCCTTTTTAGAATTCGATCAAGACCCTCTTGAGTTATTTTCTTCAGGTAGTCGATTTCACTAAGGCCGTCCCCTGTCTTAAATTCAGGAAGGTAGTTAACCCCCAGTGGTATTTCCATGTTGCAGCGCTGAGCAATCATTGCAGAATTTTCTATCGCTGAAGGAATGTCAGAAAACAACTCCGTCATTTCTTCCGATGTTTTTAAGTACTGCTCTGAAGAACATTCGGTTGCAGCAACATCTTCAAGTCGCCTTTTTGAGGCGATAGCTGTTCTTAGTTGATGCGCTTTAAAATCACTTTTCTTATTAAATCTAACCTTATTTGTGGCGACAACAGGAATGCCTAATTCATGAGCGGATAAGGCAGATTTTTCAACACAATCATTATCATCAGGGTGTCCCACTCTTTCTAACTGAATGTAAAAATCATCTTTAAATGACTCCTTATAAAAAGCCATAATTGACTTAGCTGTGGAGTCACTACCTTTAAGCAGATATTGAGATATTATGCCATCGCGACCCCCAGATAGTAAGATAATCCCCTTCGAGTACCTTGCAAGCGCTCTTGCAGGGACGGCCGGAACATCCCCATCATTTTCCCTTTCAACCTTTATATATGCACTACTAACTAGCTTTGAGATATTCAAATAACCTTCATAGTTTTTTGCCAGCAAAGTAACGGGGCCACTGACGTCACCATTATGAATCATTACCTCGCAGGCTGTGATCGGCTTTATTCCGCTCGAAATCGACTTAGAAAAGGTTTTTACGGCACTAAAGAGGTTACCCCTATCAGTAATTGCAATCGAGGGTGACCCCATTTTTTTTGTTTCAGCTATGATCTGAGCAGGACTTGCTAACCCGTCTTTTATGGACAGATCAGAATGAACGCTGAGGTGAATGAAGTCATTCATATTTTTTTCCAGTTTAATTATTTATTAATTATACCAAAAATACATAATATTGTCATTAATAATAGACAAATGAATTACCTCAAAGCCATTGACAGCTAGAAACAATATAGGTATAATTTAGCACTTAATAATTAATGCCTGATAATATTATCAACAATTTATTAGGTGCACAAACGCTTAAAAACAAAAGCAGGAGCAAAAGTGAATAACTCAGTTGTTAATATTG
>Ga0105358_10000790_pt1 | contig 16420 bp, 12 predicted proteins | sample GOMGulsemesocosm_5_FD_83509 | JGI IMG/M metagenome (GOLD analysis project Ga0105358, IMG submission 83509) | Methane-oxidizing microbial communities from mesocosms in the Gulf of Mexico - GOM15C Gulf of Mexico | ecosystem: Environmental > Aquatic > Marine > Cold seeps | place: Gulf of Mexico... | reverse complement strand
CGTTGATTTTATATGCTTTGTAGGTCGCCCTTTAGGGCGTCAATGTGATGGGCTAAAGCCCAACCTACATAGTGATAAGAACATTAAAGAAAATTCAACAACGTGCTACAACAGAGCTAAAAAAGAAGTGATCTTTTTACTTTAATTTATCCTTTTAAAACTCGCTTCGGTGAGTATAGTATTTGTTTTTTATTCAGCATTGAGGGGGCTGGTAACCCTTTTATCGGCACATGGTAGCTTGTCTCAGGTGAATATTAATGGTGAAAATAAAATTGTTGATTATGCCGATGCCGACATCAATTAAATAAAGGTATTTTCTGCTAACCATTATAGTTTCATCTCCATGTCTGGAGATAAATTCTGGGCAGCCGGAGCGGGTAATTATCAATTTGATGCAAAAGGGTATAGTGAGAGCCCGGCTCATACTTCTTACAGCATTACTGAGGGAAGCAAAATACTTTTCAATCCCAATTAATTGATGAACTTTGGCACAATAGTCGCTAAGAAAAGAGTAAACGTGTGGAGTATGAAATATGGCGAAGTTGAAGTAAGTGATTTTTGTGGTGATATTCAGATAAATAGCCACAATTAAATCATTTAGGATAACGTTATTGAGCTTGATGATTTTTTGTCAGTAAATTACGATAAAGAACTGTTAGTTTAAAATACGCCAACTCAATCATCCCTAGAAGGGCTATTTAGTTAATAAGCGAAATTTATGAAAAAAGAACCGTTAGTTACTCAAATAAAGCAGTGGTGGAATACCGACTGCCCGTTTTGTAAAAAGACTAGGTTGCTTTTACTCTGGCTTGTAGTAATGTTAGTAACAGATTATTTATGGTTTCATCTACTTTTTTAATAGGACTATTGTATGGCTGCACTGGGTTTAACATGGATTGATTCCTTAGAAATAGCGCTTGATTTAATGGAGCAACATCCTGATGTTGATCCATTAACGTTGCATTTTACAGAACTCAGGCAATGGGTGCTCGAGCTAGAACGTTTTAATGATGATCCTAAGCATTGTGGTGAACGTGTGCTTGAGGCAATTCAATTAGCATGGATTAGTGAAATGGACTAAAAGTTGCTCTTTGCTGCTTGGTAAATTTAATCTATACTCCATCATAACATCAATCATATCTATTTTGATTATTCACATAAGTAATAATAAAAGCAGCAATAAAATGACTCAAAGCAAGCGCCCTCTCTATATACCCTATTCGGGTCCAACATTATTAGAAACACCACTATTAAACAAAGGCAGTGCTTTTGATGAAAACGAACGTGTTTGTTTTAACTTAACAGGTTTATTACCGCCAAGGTTTGAAACTATCGATGAGCAAGTAGCACGAGCATATCGTCAGTACAGTTGCTTTAATACCAAGATCAATAAACATATCTATCTAAGAGCCATTCACGACAATAACGAAACATTATTCTTTAAACTAGTACAGGCGCACTTAGCTGAAATGATGCCAATTATTTATACGCCTACGGTTGGTGATGCTTGTGAACAATTCTCAGATATTTATCGCAGCTCACGGGGATTTTTTATTGCTTATGAAAATAGACATCAAATAGATGATATTTTACGTAACGCCACTAAAAGTAAAGTAAAAGTCATTGTAGTGACCGATGGCGAGCGTGTTTTAGGCTTGGGAGATCAGGGTATTGGTGGTATGGGTATTCCTATTGGTAAGTTGTCTTTATACACTGCTTGCGGTGGCATTAGTCCCGCCTATACCTTACCCGTCATGTTAGATGTTGGCACTAATAATCAAAAATTATTGGATGATCCTATGTACATGGGCGCGCGTCATAAACGTATTGGGCAAGCTGAGTATGATGAGTTCCTTGATTTATTTATTAGTGCTATAAAACGTCGTTGGCCCAATGCTCTGTTGCAGTTTGAAGATTTTGCTCAGCCAAATGCTATGCCTCTTTTAACCAAATATCGCGATAAAATATGCTGCTTTAATGATGATATACAAGGTACGGCTTCCGTGACGGTTGGTACTTTATTGGCGGCTAGTCGTAGTAAAGGGGTTAAGCTATCACAATTGAAGGTTGCTTTTGTTGGTGCTGGTTCTGCTGGTTGTGGAATCGCTGAACAAATAATCACCCAAATGGTTTCAGAAGGGCTAGCACCATTACAAGCTCGCAGCCAAGTATTTATGGTAGATCGTTTTGGATTATTAACCCAAGGAATGGAAGACCTAAGAGATTTCCAACAAAAATTAGTACAAAATAAACTCGCATTGAAATCGTGGAATATTGAAGGGGAATATGCGTCACTATTAGAGGTAATGCATGGCGCCAAACCGGATATCCTTATTGGCGTTTCAGGTCAAGCAGGGATATTTAGTGAAGAGGTGATTAAAGCAATGAAACAACATTGCGTGAAGCCTATTATATTTCCATTAAGTAACCCTTCAAGACAAGTTGAGGCGACGCCAATTCAAGTAATAAATTGGACAGAAGGTAACGTGATTATTGCCACTGGTAGTCCCTTTGAACCGGTAGAATACCAAGGTAAGACGTTTCCTATTGCTCAATGTAATAACAGTTATATTTTCCCCGGTATTGGCCTTGGTGTAATTTCTGCGAACATTAATCGTATAACAGATAAAATGTTGCAAGTTGCCAGTGAAACCTTAGCGGCGGCATCACCTTTAGCTAATAGTGGTAAAGGTGAATTATTACCACCACTAACAGGTATAGCACAGCTAAGTAAAGATATTGCTTTTGGTATTGCCAAAGTAGCTTACGAGCAGGATTTAGCATTGGAGTTAACTGATGAAGAGTTGCGAGAAACAATAGAGCGTAATTTTTGGCAACCTGAATATCGTCAATATCGTAGAACGAGTTTGTAATTGACAGATAATGCTTAGTTAGTCTCAATCCTGTTTAAACAGACCCTAATAAACAACAAGAAGAAAAATAGAAAATTTATTAATTTTTAGTTTACTTTGGGAGCCACATGATTCATTGCCATGTGACTTCTGAAGTAAAAATATAACCAGCACCGTAAACGGTTTTGATAATTTTTGGGTTTTTATGGTCTTGTTCTATTTTCTTTCTTAATCTCGACATTCTTACGTCAATACTTCGGTCAAAAGAGGTTGCATCTTCACTTAGTAAACGCTCTCTTGATAATATTTGCCTAGGAGCATTAAGTAATATCATCAGTATTTCAGTTTCAGCGGCGCTCAGCATAAAGCTATCGCCTTTGTTGTTGGATAAAGTGAGTGTTGATTGTTCAAATATCCAATCGCTAAAGCTGGCGGTGCGAAGTGTTGTAATCGGTAATTCAGTAACCACAAGCCGACGAAGAATACTTTTTACCCGAGCTACGAGTTCCCGTGGGTCGAAAGGTTTGCCAATATAATCATCAGCACCTAGCTCTAATCCTAATACTTTATCGGGTAAGCTGTTTCGACCAGATAAAATAATAACGCCAATTTTTTTATCATCATAAAGTTTTTTGACTAATGACAAACCATCCATGTCAGGTAAACCAAGATCAATAATGCAAAGAGAGGGCATTTGTTTTTTGATTGCCAGTAAGGCTTGTTCGCCTGTAGTAAACGCTTGGGTACTAAAGCTATAGCGCTCAAGTTCTTGGCAAACTAAGTTACATATATCGAGTTCATCATCGATAACGTAAATTAAAGGTTTAGTGTTCACAAGTGTCATTGCCTCGACTTTTTATTGTAATGCTTGAAACAATTTATTTGCCACAAAAGGTTTTTTTAACAAAATGGGCGCGTCTTCATTGGGTTTATGCTGCTGTTGAAAATAACCACTCATGAGTACAATTTTGCAATTAGGAGTGCGGCTTTTTAACAGAGTAGCAAGTTCAAAACCATCTTTATTACCAGGCATACTGATATCTGAAACCATACCATACAAGTCATTAATAGTATTGATAAGTTGTTCAGCTTCATCACTATCATTTGCCTCGATAACATTTAACCCAAATGATATTAATTGTTCTCTAATAATAGCGCGCACATCATGATCATCTTCAACTAATAAAATCAATTTATTTGAGAAGTCTGTTTCTTTCGCTGTTGTTTCACAGGTATGGTTCGTTGTGTTATAGCTTGCCTCTTCTTTATAGATAAGTAAGGGCAATAGGAGCGATATTTTAGCACCGCCACCTTCACGGTTAGCAATGCGAATGTAACCTTGCGATTGTTTAATAAAGCCAAATACCATGCTTAAGCCAAGACCAGAGCCTTGGTGCGTAGATTTTGTGGTGAAAAATGGCTCAAATGCTTGGTTTATTGCTTGCTCACAGAAGCCATGACCATTGTCTATTATGGTGACATCAAGGTAGTCACCGAATTTAACTTCTTCATCAAATAATAATGTGTCATTTACTATTCTTTTATTAATAATTAGCGTGATATCGCCACCGTTTGGCATGGCATCTTTTGCATTTAACACTAAATTTATTAAGCAGTTCTCTAACTGGTTAGCATCGACATAAGCTTGTAGTTTTTCACTTAAATAATCAGTGTTAATTGTGATTTTACTTGGTAAAGAGCCTTTTAATAGTTCGATTGTTTCATCTATTAATACGGTAATATCTACTCTACAAGGTCGTAAATATTGTCGACGTGAAAAGGCTAACAAACGGTTAGTAATATCGCTACCTTTACGCGAGGCTTTAATTGCGGGGAGTAAACGCAATAATAATGGTTTGTTATTCTGATTGTCTTGCTGAGCGGCGAGTAAATTTCCTAGAATAATAGTGAGTATATTATTAAAATCGTGTGCTAAACCCCCTGCAAGCTGCCCAACAGCATTGATGTGTTGCACTTGTGCTAATTGTTGTTGCGCTTGTTGGCTTTCACTCATTGCTTGTTGTAGTTGTGCATTGGTCGTGGCTAGGGTTTGTGTTCGTGAGGCAACCTTTAAATCGAGCGTTTCAATGTTTTCACGCATTTGATTTACCATGTCGTCAAATGATTTCCCTAAAATACCTAACTCATCGGTACGGGATATTCCACTGGTGACCGTTAGATCTCCTTGACTCACTTTTTTTGCAACCAAAGCAAGTGCGTTTATTGGTTTTGTTACCCAATAGGAAAAAATTAATGCCAAAACAATAGCGAACATGAAAGCAATGAAGCCCATGGTTAATATTCGTTGGCTAAGCAGTTTACCGCTGCTTTGTAATTCGTCTATATAGACAGAAGAACAAATATACCAACCCAGTTCAGGTAAATGTCGAACTAAAGATAATTTTTTATAACTGTAGTTATTTGCATCGCTAGGCTTATCCCATTCATATTCAAGTTCTTTTCCTGTATCAGCAACCGCAATAAGCTCTTGCAAAATAGGTTGTCCTGTCTGTGGATCTTTAAGTTGTAAGGCGTTGGACCCATTAATATTAGGGTTTGGGTGATGTAGCATGTTGCCTTGCTCATCAAAAATGAAAAGATAACCTGTTTTGGCAATAACACTGTTTTTTATGATTTGACGTAACCGGTGAACAACTTCTTCTTTACGGGGCTTTAGGCTAAGTTGCATGCTACTGGCTAATTCAAAAACATTATTTAAGACTAAGCGGCTAGCATTTTTTTCAATTTTGTATACTTCTTTGTTGATTAAAGGAACCGAATACCAATAGATACCAATAAGTAACACTAACAAAATTGAGGTGATGACAGAAAAAAAAGTACGAGATAATTTTTGCTTTAAAAACATTAATCACCTGTGTTTAAGTAAACGATGAAATTATTATAAAAAAAGGGCTGGCGAGAAGCCAGCCCAAAAAACAGTAGCGTTGGGAAGGGGTGGATAACTACTATTCAGGAGAAAATTTTATGCTATTTATTGGCTTTTTCACGCAAAATAAATTTTTGTATCTTTCCTGTCGACGTTTTTGGTAGCTCACCAAATATAATGGTTTTTGGTGTTTTAAAGTGCGCCATATTATCACGACAAAAACTGATCATTTCTTGTTCCGTTATGTCAATATTTGGCATTGGTGTGATGAATGCGCAAGGTGTTTCTCCCCATTTATCATCTTTTTTTGCTACCACTGCCACTTCTTGAACTTTGGGGTGGCGATATAAAACATCTTCCACTTCAACGCTTGAAATATTCTCACCGCCTGAAATAATGACATCTTTAGAGCGATCTTTTATTTCTATATAGCCATCACTATGCCAAACCGCGATATCACCAGAATGAAGCCAACCGCCTTCGAAAGCTGCTTGAGTGGTAGAAGGGTTTTTGAGATACCCCTTCATTACTAGGTTGCCTCGCATAAATATTTCACCGACAGATTCACCATCCTTCGGCATGGGCTCTAAGGTTTCAGGATCGGCTACCATTAGTTGATCAAGCATGGGAGAGCGAACCCCTTGGCGAGATTTTAATTTAGCCTGTTGCTCTGGACTTTCTTCATTCCATTCGTCATGCCAAGCACAAACAACAGAAGGGCCATACGTTTCAGTTAAGCCATAGGTGTGAGTTACTTTAAAACCAGAAGCTTCCATACCTTCAATCACCGAAGCCGGTGGTGGTGCGCCGGCAGTCATTACTTTCACTGGATGATTGATATCAGTTTTTAATGAAGCTTCTGCGCCGTTAAGCATATTTAATACAATAGGGGCACCACAAAAATAGCCTACATTTTCCGTTCTAATTAGATTAAATATAGGTTCAGCGCGCACATGACGTAAACTCACGCTCGTGCCAGCGGTAGCGGCAATAGACCAAGGAAAACACCAGCCGTTACAATGAAACATAGGTAGCGTCCATAAATAGACTGGATGTTCACCCATACTCCATGACATAACATTACTCACGGCATTAAGGTAGGCACCGCGGTAGTGATAAACTACCCCTTTAGGATCGCCTGTTGTACCTGAAGTATAATTTAAAGTAATAGCATCCCATTCATTGTTTGGCCGTAGTGGTTCAAAATCACTATCACCTTCATCAAGCAACTGATCATAGGTTAACGAGCCAATGAGTTCACCTTCGTTAAAGTTAGGATCATCAATATCAATAACTAAGGGTTTATGTGGAATCATGCGCAGTGCTTTTTTTACTATTGGGCTAAATTCTTTGTCGGTAATTAACACTTTGCTTTCTGCATGCACAAGAATAAAAGCAATCGCTTCAGCATCAAGACGTGTATTAATGGAATTAAGTACGGCACCACTCATCGGGACAGCGAAGTGTAATTCAAAGTGTTCGCTAATGTTTGGTGCTATAACTGAGACTGTATCACCACGACCAATACCACGTTTCGCCAAAGCACTAGCAAAGCGTGTACAACGTTGAAAAACCTCTAACCAAGTGTGACGAATATCACCATTCACTGTTGCCGTTTTATTCGGATAAACAAAGGCAGCACGCTCTAAAAACGAAATAGGCGTTAGCGCCATATGGTTAGCTTCATTTGGCTCTAGGTACTGTTCAAAAATGTTTATAGTAGTCATTTATATATTCCTTATTACTAAGTATTATTACTGTTAGCTACAGCGACTTCTTCCTGCGTTTCATCAGCAAAAATAATGTTATCTTTACTGCGATGCTTACCCAGTAGTCTAGGGCGTTCAATTAGAAAATAAAGTATTACACCAATACATACTGCATACATGGTAGATTTAGGATCTGGCATCGCTAACGTCACCGCAACAATACCTGCAACACCGCGTTCAGTTGAGTTTTTTAATTGCTCCATACCAACCATAATACAAATGTAGGCGGTAAGTACTAACGTAAGAGAAAGAGCGATTGGTAAAACCGGTTTAAACAAGGTCACTAAAGGTAATGCGAATAATGCAAGTAAACCACTCATCCAAAAAGTACCACCGCCACTATAAATAGACTCCATAGATTTACGACCCATAGCATAACGCTCAGCAACAGTCGCGTGGGCAGCCGTCCATAATGGTCCCGCTAGTCCTGGCCATGGTGCTAGAAATGCATGAAAACCATTACGAATAGCGGTAACTAAATGAACACGATCGACATTTTCTTCTATTTGTTCATCAACGCGAATATGATCAACACGATTAACTAAGGTAAAACCTACAAGGATATCGCCAAAGGCAATAACATAGGCAATTATTGCTGTAGGGATGGCCAGTAAGAATACTTCCCAATCAGGGTAACCAACAGTAAAGGGTAAATAGTCCCACATTAACGAAAAATTAGGATTAGTAATGCCCCATTCTATTTCAGGTAATGGGTATTCACCTACCGCCCAGCCAACAAGCATAGCAATGATCATTCCGGGTACCATGCCAAAATTTGCAATTTTTCTGGCAAAAGAATTTTCATTAATAACATTTTTAAAAGAGAGAGAAAATAAGATATAGGCTGAAATAATAGAACCGACAATCAATGAGACAGGCGTAGAATCTATACGACCACCAACTTTTAGCTCACCCATCATTGCTGCCATACCAGCACCAATAATTATCCCACATTTTAGTGAGTTTGGAATGACATCAACTAACTTAGAGCCTAACCGGGTTGCGCCTAAAATAAGAAAAATAATAGAGACTTCAATTTGCAGGGCAAATAATGCTCTTATTGCTTCAGGACCGGGTTCAAAGCCTTTTAAATAAAGTAATACCACCGGAATGGCCGGCGTTATCCAACCAGGAACTAAAGGTACACCGAGTAATGCGGGTAAAATATAGCCTACACCCGCAATAAAAGTAAAAGCTAATGCGGCTTCATAGGGCATACCTAAATAGCTTTCAAGCAATGGAATCATGGCCAAACCAACCACGAACATGAAAAAGCCTTGTATCATTTCGGGGAGTTCCCAGCGGTAATGAACAAAAGGTAATCTGATTTTAAATGGTCCTGCTGGCCAATAAGGTTGCTCGTCGCCATGCGTGCGCTTAATAAATTGCATTGATATTCCTGCGGTTGTTTTTAATTATATTAATACCAAGTTGATTAAGTTCTTTCCCACTCAGCGATAATTAAAAGGCTTAGAAGCAAGGCATTGATTTTGATAATGGTTATTCCCTTATCAAAATCAATGCCTTAGCTTGTAAGCCTTTTAACCTCGTTCTTTGGGAGCTTGCTCGATGCCCACTAACATCGTTAAATTTATTTGATTCAGAATGACTAAACCGAAACAAATTTGCCTTGTTGTTGAACATCGAGCATAGCTCTGAGTTGGGAAGAAATTTAATCAAATTGGTATAAGCAGTGAACTATGAAAGCATGTCAGAAATTTTTCGACAATGTGACCAAATGTAACAAGCAAAAATGATGTTTAGGGACAAGGGTAGTGAAATATTTATTACTTGCTTGCACAAATAAAGGGGAGAAATCATAACCAGCTTGAGTTACAGCGTAATTCCAGTGAATGTTATAAAAAGAGCTATTTTCATTTTCAACAAAAAATGCTTTATATTTTAATTTAATGACTAAGACTAAAGGACCAGAAAAAAGAAGCAGAATATGTATGAGAATTATTCAACGGTTATTATTAGGATTTTACTATGATTTCGTTTATAATCGCGCCAAAATTTGTAGATGTCGATTTTTTGATTCGGTATCTGCGTAATTACATTAAAATTTAAATTTATTAAAAGGGCTTATCATGGCTATCGAACGTACTTTCTCTATCGTAAAACCAGACGCAGTTGCTAAAAACTTCATTGGTCAAATATACAACCGTTTTGAAACTGCTGGTTTAAAGATTGTTGCTTCTAAAATGATTCACTTAAGCCAAGAAAAAGCTGAAGGTTTCTACGCTGAACATAGCGAACGTCCTTTCTTTGGTGCTTTAGTTGAATTTATGACTTCTGGTCCAGTAATGGTGCAAGTTTTAGAAGGCGAAAACGCTGTTCTTAAAAACCGTGAAATCATGGGTGCTACTAACCCAGCTGAAGCACTTGCTGGTACTATCCGTGCTGACCTTGCTGATTCAATTGACGAAAATGCTGCTCACGGTTCTGATGCTTTAGAATCAGCTGCACGTGAAATTGCTTACTTCTTCAGTGATGAAGAGATTTGTTCACGTACTCGTTAATTTGTCGAACGTAATTTATTGCGCTAGATGGTCAGAATGAATTCTGATCTACAAACGAAAGGATTTTACTGAGCAATCAGTAAAATCCTTTTTGTATTTTATACGTGAGTATAAAATTGCGAAATCCGCTCAAAAAGCGTACAATTCGCGACCTTATACCAAATGAAATAATGAATGATCTATTCATTACTTCAATTGGTATTATTTATCTTTCCCCTATTAGTTTTGAGAGTTTGTTGTATGAGCGACCCAATAGTCACAGAAAATGTCAAAGAAGTTGCTAAAAAAAGCAGTAAAATTAATCTATTAAATCTTGACCATCAAGGGTTGCGAGACTATTTTGATTCTATTGGTGAAAAGCCTTTTAGAGCTGATCAAATTATGAAATGGATCTATCACTTTGGTTACAGTGATTTTGAACAAATGACTAATTTGAATAGAAAACTTAGGGAAAAATTACAACGCAATTGTGAAATTAAAGCACCAGAAATTTCTGAAAAGCAAGTGTCTAAAGATGGCACCATTAAATATGCTTTGGTATTAGAGGGTGGTCAAGAAGTTGAAACCGTCTGGATCCCTGAGAATGATCGCGCGACTTTATGTGTATCGTCACAGGTAGGTTGTGCACTTGAATGTACTTTTTGTGCTACTGCTCAGCAAGGCTTTAATCGTAACTTATCTATGTCAGAAATTATTGGTCAAGTCTGGCGAGTAGCTAATGACATTGGTGCTACCCGCATTACCGGTAAAAGACCCATTACCAATATTGTTATGATGGGGATGGGTGAGCCGTTGCTTAATATGAAAAACCTCATCCCAGCCCTTGATACCATGTTAAATGATTTAGGGTACGGTTTATCAAAGCGTCGAGTTACAGTAAGCACTTCAGGCGTTGTGCCTGCACTTGATATGTTAAAAGCTAAAATTGATTGTGCTTTAGCTATTTCAATTCATGCCCCTGACAATAAGTTGCGTGATGAGTTAGTGCCAATTAATAAAAAATACCCATTAGAAGAATTCATTGCTGCGGCAGGTCGTTATATTGATGGCTCTAAAGCTAATAAGCAGGCGACAATCGAATATGTGATGTTAGATCGTGTTAATGATTCAACGGATCAAGCTCATGCATTAGCGCATGTATTAAAAGGTTTACCCAGTAAAATTAATTTGATTCCTTTCAACCCTTATCCTGGTTCTCCTTATAAACGCCCAAGTAATTCTCGTATCGATCGCTTTGATAAAGTTTTACAAAGCTATGGCTTAACGGTTATTACTCGCCGACCGCGTGGCGAAGATATTGATGCAGCATGTGGCCAATTAGCGGGTGATGTTTTCGATCGAACTAAACGTACTCAAGCACAACAAAACGCACGAACAGAAAAAAAACAGGTGAAAGCTGATGAAATTTCGGTAAAGATAGTCTGATCGCGTTACTATCTAAAAATTAAGAATAATAGTATTTAACTATGCTTGGTACTTTAGGGATAAACCTTTGACTAAAAAACGAATTTCATCACTCACTGTCGCTGTATTATCACTGGCAATGTCAGGGTGTGTTACGCAACAGTTTTCAAATGATGAAACGCCAGTGGTGAAAAATCAAGCGAATAGAGATGATATGGCGGCAACACGTATTTCTCTTGGTTTAGGTTATTTGAGAATGGGTAATATGGCCCAAGCGAAGCAAAATTTAGAAAAAGCGAAAAATTTTGCCCCTGACATGGTGCAGGTATACACAGCGTTTGCGCATTACTATGAAACTGTTGGTGAAAATGACTTAACGATTGAGTCATATGAAAAAGCGCTATCACTTAAAACTGATGATGCTGATACCTTAAATAATTATGGTGTCTATTTATGTCGTCAAGATCAAATAGAGGCTGCAGAAACGCAATTTCTAAAAGCAATTGCAGTCCCAACTTACATCTTAGTCGCTAAAAGTTATGAAAACTTATCGTCTTGTTTTTTACAAAAAGATAATTTTGTAAAAGCAGAAATGTATTTGCATAAAGCTGTTATGCATAGCCCGGGTAATTCGTCTATATTATTTCAAATGGTACGTTTACAATATGCCATGGGTGAATTTACCGAAGCTAAAACATACGAACAACGTTTTGAAAAAGTTACTCGGCGCTTTACCTCGCAGTCTTTAGCGCTAGCATATAAAGTTTATTGGAAACTAGGGCAGCGTCGTACCGCTAAAAATTATGGCACCATGTTAGTGAAAATGTACCCGCAATCATGGGAAGCACAGCAGTATTTGTTGAACGAACTTGAATTAATTGAGGCGGACAACTTAGCTAAAAGATATCAATTAACTCAACAGAGTGAAGCAAGCGCTAAATCAAAAAAACGCGTAGTGAAATTATCACCTAAAAAGGCGTTATCAAGTAATCCAGTGGATAGTTCACGTTTAGTAGAACCAACAATAGAATCGAAAGTAGCATCTCAAAAAGCTACTCAAGCAGCAGAGGTTTCGGCATTAAGTGCAATCAACACTACAGTGAAATCAGCGAATCCTACGTCAATCAATGCAGCTTTGACAATGGGTAGTGCTGAAGCGGTTACTTTAGTTTCTGAGCAAAAACCGACGTCAGTTCAACCAAGTAAACAAGGTAAACGTGTTGTTGTTTTAGTTGCACCAAAAGCGGAAGAAAAGCAGATAACTAAAACAGTAACTACTGAGAACGATATAACTCAGGCAACTGATAAGGCCTTGATCACCAATACTAAAATTGACACGATAGCCTTAACTGAAAAAGAAATACCGTTGGAAGATAAGGAGATACACCATATCGCGAAGCAGCCTGACTTGATTACTGAAGATGCACCGATAATAGAAAAGTCGTTAACTGCTACTCCTACAGAAATCCAACCAAATGGTAGTGTTCGTATTAATGAACAAGATACTCATGTGGTAAGTGTAGGTGATACTTTATATGGTATATCTGTAAAATATAATATTAAAATCAAAGCGTTACGTCGTTGGAATAACCTTCGTAGTAATCAAAAACTTCGCATTAATGAGATATTACGCATAAAAAATCCTAATACGGTGACTGAATAATGAATGAAGACATGTTAGCTGCCGAAAACCCTAAACAAGTGGATGAGCTTTGTGAAGATATGGAAGTCGTTGGTCCTGGTTTAATGTTGAGTGAAGCACGAAAAAAATTATCACTCAGTGTCGAAGAAGTAAGCGCAAGGTTAAATTTTAGAACAAACTTAGTCGAAGAAATAGAACAAGACATTTTTGACCAGTCGTTACCAGCAACGTTTAATCGTGGTTATTTACGCAATTATGCTAAATTAGTCTCGGTTGATATTAACGAGGTAATTAGTGCCTATGACATGCTTGGTGTCGCTGAAGTACAACGTAGCGAAATGCAAAGTTTTTCAAATTTAACAGAAAAGCAAGCAGAGCATAGTCGCTTAATGTGGTTTAGTTATTTAATTGCTGCCATTCTGTTTGGCTTGATGGTGGTATGGTGGCTACAAGAGCCAAAACTATCAGTTAATTTGTTTGATAATCCAAAACAAGAACCAGAACAAGAACAAAAAATTAGCAATGATGTTAGTAATAAAGCAGATTTAAGCGTAGACAAAAAGAGTGTTGTGGCGCTTGAACAATCTAAGATACAAGCAGTTGAAACGGATAAAATCACTAAAGCCGTTGAGAGTACACAAAAAAGTCCTGAGCCAATTATTACTGAGCCAACTACTTCTGAGGTAAGCGTAGATGCTGTACTTGAAGAGCAGCTTGAAGCTAAAATTGAAACTAGCGCTAGCACTGAACAAGTACCTAATATTAGCACAGCCGTGTTTACCTTTTCAGGTGACTGTTGGGTTAATATTTTTGATGCCACGGGCGAGCGTATTGCATGGGGCGTTAAAAAATCAGGTTACGTTATGACTGTGACTGGTAAAACGCCATTAAAAGTAACGTTAGGTAAGCCAGAGTTGGCGACGATTAATCTTAATGACAAACCTGTTGATATGTCGTCTTTTAATGCCGGTAATATCGCTAAGTTTACCTTACCGTTAATCACACAATAAAGATCAAATGTAGAATTACAAAAGAATAAATTATGTTTAAAGAATCTCCAATAATTCGTCGTAAGTCCCGTCAAATAATGGTGGGTAATGTTCCTGTTGGTGGTGATGCACCTATTACTGTGCAATCAATGACTAACACGCTTACTACCGATGTTATCGCTACAGTAGCACAAATTAAAGCGTTAGAAGCGGTTGGTGCTGATATTGTACGTGTCAGTGTGCCTACTATGGATGCAGCCGATGCATTTCGTGAAATCAAAAAACAAGTGAATGTCCCTTTAGTTGCGGATATTCATTTTGATTATCGTATTGCCTTAAAAGTGGCTGAATATGGCGTTGATTGTTTGCGTATTAATCCTGGTAATATTGGTAATGAAAATAGAATTCGCAGCGTTGTTGAGTGCGCCCGTGATAAAAACATCCCTATTCGAATAGGCGTTAATGGCGGCTCGTTAGAAAAAGATATTCAAGAGAAATACACCGAACCCACGCCAGAAGCATTGTTTGAATCAGCCATGCGTCATGTTGATATTCTCGATAGATTAAACTTTGATCAGTTTAAAGTAAGTGTCAAAGCTTCCGATGTGTTTTTGGCGGTAGAATCTTATAAATTATTAGCGAAACAAATTGATAACCCATTACATTTAGGTATCACTGAAGCGGGTGGTTTACGCGCTGGTTCAGTCAAATCCTCTGTTGGTTTAGGTTTGTTATTGGCGCAAGGAATTGGTGATACCTTACGTATTTCACTGGCCGCTGATCCAGTGGAAGAGATTAAAGTAGGCTTTGATATTTTAAAGTCTTTGAAATTGCGCAGCCGTGGTATTAATTTAATTGCTTGCCCTAGTTGTTCACGTCAAGAGTTTGATGTAGTAGCAACGGTTAATGCCCTTGAAGAGCGTATTGAAGACATTATGACGCCAATGGATGTATCTATTATTGGTTGTATTGTTAATGGTCCTGGTGAAGCAATGGTGTCTGATTTAGGATTAACTGGCGGTAATAAAAAAAGCGGTTACTACCTTGATGGTCTTCGTCAAAAAGAACGCTTTGATAATACTAATTTAGTTGACCAGCTTGAGCAACGTATTCGCGTTAAAGCGCGTGCGATGGACGAGCGATTAAATGAAAAAAATCAAATTGAAGTTAAATCCGTAGATTAATCATTATAGGTGTTATTTTCGGCATAATTATTCTCCCGTTTAAGTATGGGACGTTATTCGCTATAATGCGCGCTGCGTAAAAATTAACACATAATAAAGAACAACAGAGAGAAATAAATAAGTGGCTAAAAATAAGGCGCTACAAGCAATACGCGGTATGAACGATTGCTTACCAAATGAAACAAATATTTGGCAAATGGTTGAAGCGGTATTACGTCGTGTCGCGAGTAATTATGGTTTTGCTGAAATACGCATGCCTATCCTTGAATCAACTGCAGTCTTTAAGCGTGGTATTGGTGAAGTTACCGATATTGTTGAAAAAGAAATGTACACCTTTGATGATTTGAATGGCGATAGCTTAACTTTACGTCCAGAAGGGACGGCAAGTTGTGTACGTGCTGGTGTTCAACATGGTTTATTATATAACCAAGAACAGCGCCTTTGGTACATGGGACCGATGTTTCGTCACGAAAGACCACAAAAAGGTCGCTACCGTCAATTCCATCAATTTGGCTTAGAAGCCTTTGGTATTGCGACGCCAGACATAGATGCTGAAATTATTTTACTAACTTCTCGTTTATGGCGGGAACTTGGCATCAATGAATTTGTCACATTAGAGTTGAATTCATTAGGTAGCAATGAAGAGCGTGCAAATTATCGTTTAGCGCTTATTGACTATTTAACTGAGCGTGAAGAATTACTTGATGAAGATTCTAAGCGTCGTATGCATACTAACCCACTTAGAGTGTTAGATAGCAAAAATCCGCAAGTGCAAGCAGCATTAACGGATGCACCAAAACTATCAGATTATTTTGGTGAAGAAACTCAAGCGCATTTTACTAGCCTTTGTGCACGGTTAGATGCAGCTGGCATTAAGTACGTATTAAATGAACGTTTAGTACGTGGTTTAGATTATTATAATCGTACCGTCTTTGAGTGGGTTACGACATCATTAGGCGCACAAGGCACTATTTGTGCTGGTGGTCGCTACGATGGTTTAGTGGAACAGCTTGGTGGTAAAGCAACACCCGCATTTGGTTTTGCCTTAGGTATTGAACGCTTGATACTTATGTTAACAGAGTTAGAGAAAATAACTAATGTGCGCCCACAAGTCGATGCGTATGTGGTGATTTTAGGTGACGATGCACAAATTTCAGCTAATGCATTAGCT